>Ga0247713_1000451_pt1 | contig 25260 bp, 37 predicted proteins | sample 21E_NmetaG_FD_189936 | JGI IMG/M metagenome (GOLD analysis project Ga0247713, IMG submission 189936) | Soil microbial communities from hillslope of Landscape Evolution Observatory, University of Arizona, Oracle, AZ, United States - 2-1-E_N | ecosystem: Engineered > Artificial ecosystem >... | reverse complement strand
CGACGACACCATGGTGTTCGCCGACTCGTTGTCGTCGCTTCTCGGCCTGGTGCTCGCCGAGCGCATTGCGATCGACCAGCGCGAGGTCGTGAACCACAGGTTCAATCAGAGCATCGCCGAGCAGGCGCGGTTCCTCGATGTCCTGCTGCGCGGCCTGCCGGCCGAGCTGGCCGAGGGCGCCCTGATCACGGCTTCCCAGATCGTGCAGCGCGCGGTCAGCGTCATCGAGGCCCTACGGCTGGAGGACACGATCCTCCCTGCCGTCTACTACAACATCTCGCTGGTTGAGCGGGTGCGGCTGGCCGACGCGATCGCGCGCTTCTTCGGCGCCGACGTGCTCGACGGCCTAACCGTCAGCGAGACACTCGCCGGCGCAGCGTACAAGACCGGGCAGGTCGCCGAGGGGGCGACGATCGCCGACACACCGACGCCGCTGCTCCTGCTGCGCGTCAGCGCCGCGGACACGATCGAGCTCGACGATGTCGACGCGGTGCGGATGCTGTTCAGCGGCGAGCTCGCCGACGGCATCCAGCTCTCGGCCGCCTACCTGGCGCCGGGCGGCAACGTCACCACCTGGGTGATGAACACGCGCACCGCGGCAATCAGCGAGTACCAGAACTTCGCTTTCAACAGCTTCGCGCGCATGGGCAACAAGTACCTCGGCGCGAGCGACGACGGCCTTTACGAACTCACGGGAGATGACGATGCCGGGACCGACATCATCGCAACAATTCGCAGCGGCTTTGCTCAATGGGCTGGCACCCACCTCGGCTCCTTTAAGGCCGCATATCTCGCGGTCCGCGGCGAAGGTGATTTTGTACTGCGCATCCTGTCTGCAACCGGCCAGGCTTACAACTACGCGGTGACCGCGGAGAGCATGCGGACCGTCAAGGTCAACATGGGCAAGGGCCTGCGCGCGCGCTACTTCGCGTTCGAGCTGGTGAGCACCGGGCAGGACTTCGACCTCGACACGCTCGAGTTCATCCCGCTGGTCGCTGAGCGCCGTGTCTAAGTCGCAATCGGCGGCCCCCGAGGGAAGCCCGACCCACACACCCAAGATCCGCATCCGCGGCATCGACCATGGCTCGCCAAAATATAACGAGCTGGTCAATGAGTATCGTGGCCGGCTCGGCGCCTTCCACGAGAAGCACCAGCAGCAGGCGGCGATCAGCGGCAACACCCAGTACAAGGCCAAGGTGAACTGGCCCGGGGCGCGCGCGAGCTATCTCAACAATAACGGCCAGGAGACGATCACGCTGGTGGTCGACCCGACGTCGGACGGCGGGGAGGAGCGGGTTTCACGTGGAACGCCGTGGGAGTTCGCGCTGATCGACTTCGTCGTGCCGCAGTCGGGGCATGGCCGGATCCACTTCGCAGCCTTCATGGCGAAGCCGGAGACGCAGGAGCAGAAGGTGGCGACCGCTGACACCTACCTGCCGGTCCAGGGTGTGACGCGCATGTGGTACAGTGAGCCCGAGAAGGACCCGATCCTGTCGCTGGCCGTCAACAGCTATGAGCGGATCGCCGAGGTGGAGGACCCGGAGTGGACTGCCTCACTTCGCGTCGACCTGCGGCGTTACCCGAACACATCCATCTCGATCGACGTCCACGGCTATGTCGAGCCTTCGATCGAGATCGGCCTTCCGCGCCCCGGCGCACAGATGGTCGGCAACGACTTCATGGGCGTGCTCGCGCGCGACGGCAGCGGCGTCACGTCGCCGGTGACGCCAGGGATGCTGACTTCGCAGCCCAAGACGACGGTGCGGATCCCCAGCCAGTACAGCGGCTACGGATGGGAGCGCCTGCTGCTGGTATGGCCCAACCTCGCGGGCTTCGCGCACGCCTACGGCAACCACTTCCAGAATGTGAACTGGGGCGTCGTCTTCGACTGGGTCACGACTGAGGAGCCGCACCGCTGGGATGCCGGCGAGGGGACATCGCCGCGTGATGACCCCAACGCGTTCGCCGGCGCATGGCCGCCCCAGACAACGACGTTCGAAGACTGGGGCTACCCTGCGCACCCAAGCTACACCGGCGAGACGACCAGGCTGATGACGGTGTTCGGCAACGTCGTGAACTATGGGCAGGGCGGCGTGCCGAGCAGCAGCGTCCAGACCCCACCGCCGGACGGCACCAACGCCGTCGGCATCACCGGCTGGGACTATGAGGCGTTTTTCGTGCCGACCTGGGAGTACACCTCGCCGGCGCCCTGCAAGGTCAAGGCGGTGTGCGTGAAGAACGGCAACCCGTGGACGCATGTGACCGAACGCTTCACGCCGCAGTACCTGTACAGCGGCCGCTGGGAGGTCGCAGCATCCTACCCGGAGCGGCCGCGGATGAAGGAGCTCGACGGCGATTTCTCGATCCCGTCAGCAGACCCGCCGCAGTGGCCGCAGTCGGAGTCGATCCCCGACAGGTTCGGCATGCCGAAGGTGGGCACGCTCAAGATCGACACACGTACCGGGAGTGTCGCGTTCGAGCCGGCGTGATTGCGTGCGCGGGCAGTTTCCGGTAGGCTGCAGCAGGGGGAGTTCAGATGTCAGGCATCAATCCGGGCACGTACGTGTCGTACGCCTTTGGTCGCACGTCCGCGGCCACGAATTACCTGATGAAGCTCGCCGAGCTGTCGTCGAGCCTTGTGCCGCCGACGATCAACCCTGAGTTCCCGAGCGCGATCGCCGCGCCGCCGATCGCCATTCCTGAGCCACCGGAAGGCGCCGAGATCGCATGGTCGGCGCCGGGCCTGCCGACACCGTTCAGCGGGTCGATCACGGTCGACAACATCCTGCCTGAGCCGTTCGAGGAAGACGCACCGAACCTGGTGTTCGGGGCAGTCCCGACCTTCAACGACGTGGCGCCCGACGCGCCCGGTGTGAACATCGAGTTCGAGATGCCCGAGCTGGAGATGAACCTGCCGGCCGCGCCGCAGCTGCTCTCGATCAGCGTCTCGCCGTTCAACGGCATCAACCTGCCGACCGTCGACCTGACGATCCCTGAGCTGGCGCTCGATGCTCCTTCGATCCGTGAGTACGTGCCGTCCGACAAGTACACGTCCAATCTGCTGACCGCGCTCCAGGAGCGCATCGAGCAGGCGCTGGCCGGCGGCACCGGGCTCGACCCCGCGGTCGAGAACGCGATCTGGGACCGCGGCCGTGAGCGTGAGGCGCGCAGCGCGCGGGACGCACTCGATAAGCTCGAGGGCATGGAGGAGATGGGCTTCGCGCTGCCGCCTGGCGTCTACGTCGACGCGCGGCTCAAGCTCATGACCGAGATGGACTATGTCAACCGCGGTCACAGCCGCGAGGTCATGGTCAAGGCGGCCGAGCTCGAGCAGGAGAACATCAAGAACGCGATGGCCGCGGCGACGCAGCTGGAGGGCTCGCTTCTCCAGTACACCAACCAGGTCGAGCAGCGCATGTTCGACAGCTGCCGCTACGCCACCGAGGCTGGCGTCTCGATCTACAACGCCCGGGTGCAGGCGTACGCCGCCTATGTCGATGCCTTCAAGGCGCGCATCGGGGTGTACGAGGCGCAGATCCGCGGCGAGCTCGCGAAGGTCGACGCGTACAAGGCGCAGATGGACGCCGAGCGCGCCAAGGCCGACATCAACCGCGCGCTCGTGGAGAGCTACCGGGTCCAGATCGACGCGGCGCTCAGCAATGTCGAGGTGTTCAAGGCGCGTATCGGCGCGATCCAGGCCAAAGCCGAGATCGAGAAGGCGAAGATCTCGATCTTCGGCGAGCAGGTCCGTGCGTACGCCGCCAAGGTCAACGCGTACACCGCCGGCGTCGAGGGTTTCCGCGCGACCATCCAGGCCGAGGCGACCAAGCAGGACGCGTTCAAGTCGAAGGTGAGCGTCTACAGCGCGCGCGTCGACGCGGCGAGCAAGCTGATCGAGGCGCGCATCAGCGCGTTCCAGTCGCGGATCGAGGCGAAGAAGGCCGAGTACGACGGCTTCAAGGCGGCGGTGACCGCGGAGTCGGCAAGGGTCCAGGCGATCGCCTCGGACAACCAGAGCCGGGCCGACATGTACAAGGCGACCGTGCAGGGCGCCGCATCGTTCAACGATGTGCTGACGAAGCAATGGCAGGCGACGATCGAGCAGGCCGCGCGCGTTGCCGAGATCGGCGTCTCGACGGCGAAGGCCAACGCCGAGCTCTACATCACGACGCGTACGATGGCGGTGGAGTCGGCCAAGGTCGGCGCCCAGGTGTCGGCGCAGCTCGGCGCCGCGGCGCTCAACGCGATCAACTGGTCCGAAACGGCGAGCTTCAGCAACTCGATCAGCACCAGCAAGAGCAAGGTCACCCAGACCAGCGAGAGCGTCAGCACGAGCGAGTCGACGAACTACAACTACAACCTGTAATGTGCTAGAGAGTGCGCAGGGGGATCAGACGATGATGATGGGCATGCCTTACGGTTTCGCCGAGCTGCTGCAGAAGAAGTACGCCATCATGGCGCAGCAGGCGGACGCTCAGACGACCTCGGCCAACGCCGGGGCGAACCTCGACAACGTCAAGGCCCGGCTGATGCCCGGCCAGGTGGAGGCCGAGATCGGGCGCACCAAAGCCGAGACGACGAACCTGGGGCTGACCGGCCGCACGATCGTGCCGCTGGCGACCGCGCAGATCGGGCTGATGGGGTCGCAGGCCAAGAACTACGATGCCCAGAGCGATCTCACCGGCGCCGAGACGGTGCTGAAGAAGCAGCTCGGCCGCAAGCTCCCGTTCGGCCTCGGCTTCGGCGGCAGCGGCGACAACAACTACGGCTTCGGCGGCATGGGCTTCAAGTTCTCGCAGTAGCGGGAACCTTCCGGCGCGATCGTCGTTCCTCGATGGCCGCGGCATCCCCGCCGCGGCGAACAGAGGGATAATGCCATGCAAGGCAACAACCAGAGCGGCACCGGCCGCGGCGCATTTTCCAGTCTCGGCGGGAGCAAAGACGAGTCGGCGCACTACAACACGCCGGCGATCCAGGTGGGCAACGCCGTCCGGGACGGTGACGAGTTCGTGCTACTGGTGCGCAGCCGCCAGTCGGAGGGCTTCCAGGTCTGGAGCTCGGGTGACGAGCAGGTCACGGAGCAGCTCTACAAGCAGGCTGCTCCGACGATCGCGATGAAGCAGCCGCAGACGTCGACCACCTAGCGCAGTCGCACTGCGACTAGGGTTGGGAGGACCCCGCCGGGCCCAAAACCGGCGGGGTCTTTTCGTTGAGCCTCACCGGCATCTTCTCGAGCAGGATCACCTTGAGCCCCGCGCGCTTGGCCGTCTCGATCATGTGCGCGGTGCCCCGGCCGCCCGGCGTTGCCAGGACGACGTCCGGCCGCAGCTTGACCATCTCGTTGTTGCGGATCATCCCGGCCGGGTTCTTCTGGCTGAACTTGAGGCCGCGGCCGTGCTTCTCCCACTCGGCGGGCACCTCGGTGAGCTTGATCGGATCGCCGCACGCGCGCCGCCACAGCGCCCAGTTCTTCGCCACCAGGTCAGCGCCGCCGGCGCCGCCCTCGATGATCTCGGTGATCGTCGCCTTCTCGTGGAGCAGGTTGAGCCCGTCGTAGAGCCACGTCCGCTGCTCGAACGAGCTGAAGTTGCGGCCGCCGCAGACTAGCACTCGCATCGCGTCCCTCCCGTACACAGTCGCACATCACCGGCTGGCGCCATCGGACCGTGGTGTCACCGATCGCCTGGCACATCCATCGGTGGCTCATTGAAACCCCGCCGCCCACAGTACACGATTGTCGATCGGCCGCCGGCCGCCGCCGCGGTTACCCTTTCTTCTTCGTCGAACGAACCACATGATCCCCCCCAGGCTTCCACACGTACGCTCGGTTCGAGCCTTGATGGCGCGCCGACACGATCGGGTTGGGTGCGCCCATCGCTTTGAGCTTCTTGCGGATGCGATGGATGAACACCTGCACGGCGTTGTAGGTTGAGTCGGAGCCGATCCGGTCGAGGATCACCTCGATCTTCACCGGGTTCGGGTATGCCTTCATGAGCGCCCACACCAGCTGGCTCTCGGAGCCGGTGAGCGGAACCGGGCCGCCCTTCCAGCGCAGCTGCGCGAGCGGGGCGGCCATGTAGAAGTCGTCGATCATGATCGGCTGGTCGAGCTTGAGGTCGTACCCGCAGTGCGGGCAGAATGGATCGTGGATCGTCAGACTGCTTTCAGTGCGGGTTTCTGATCCCCTGCACCGCCCCCCGGCTGGCCACTCGCCACAATCTTGAGATCGACCGAACCCGACACCGCCGGGTGATCCATGTTGATTGCGAAGCACCAGGACTGCGCCTTCGCGTACTCGGTCCCTGCCCCCAGGATCCGGCGCGTGTGCTTTTGCGGGATGATGCGGACGCCGTCGCGCGGCGCGTGGAGATCGTCGACGACCTTGGTGGCGTTGGCGCCGGTGCGGGCGCAGTAATCCTTGAAGCCCTTCTTGAGCACGTAGAGCATCTTGTCGTCGAGGTCGTAGTGCGCCAGCAGCGCGCCGTTGCGCGGCATGTGGATGACGTTCGAGATGTTGCCGCCCTGCGCCTTGCGCATCGAGATGATGTTGCCGTTGATCTGCTCGAGGTAGTCGGCGACGATCGCCAGCGGGTCGCTGTACTCCTGCGTGACCACGCCGCGCATGTAGGGGATCTGGTGCTCGAGCACCCACTTGCGCAGCGCCGCGACGTTGAACGGCAGCAGCCCCAGATTGAAGGCGATCTCCCCGGCGACCAGGATCGCGGCGATCGTGGCGCTCCAGAACCGCTCGGCGCTCTGGATGTCGGCCGCCTTGTCGATCTCCTTCTGCACCTCGCGCACCCGGGCGACGACCGCGTCCTTGTGCTTCAGGACATAGTAGATGAACTGCTCGCCGAGGTGGCCGTAGTTTTCCTTGAGCGAGTGGATGAAGTCGTCGGCCTCCCACTTGTCGTGGACCCGGTTGGCCGTGAAGATGATCTCGAACACGCGCATCGACCCGGCGGTGCCGGCGGCGTTGTCGAGGCTGAGCATGCTGTGCAGCGAGTTGTTCGCCGTCGTCAGCATGATCGTCGCCTTGTAGGAGCCAACCGTGGCGCGCTCGACGCCGTCCGTCTGCAGCCGGATGCGGTGCCCAGGCTGGGTGATCGACATCGCCAGGTCGACGGCGTCCCTGACCGGCATGTGGGTGATCTCGTCGACGCACACCGGCAGGTTGGCCAGGGTGGTGACGCGCTCGTTGCGGCCGCGCACGGTGGCGCCGTTGTTGGTGCCGTTGATCGGGTAGAGCTCGGGCTGGCCCCAGAACGAGGCGGCCGTGTACAGGCTCGTCGACTTGCTGGCGCCGGCGTCGCCGCTGGCATTGATGATCACGCCATGATGTCCGGTGGCGAAGAAGACCGGCGCGGCCAGGCCGCCGAGGATGTAGAACTGGTTCGGGAGGTAGGCGGGGTTGTCGTAGAACTTCAGCAGCTTGACCTGCTGTTCGAGCGTTCCCCGCTTATGAACGTGCGCGGATGCGCGTTGGGCTCCCAAGCTGAGCTGCGCCGCCTTGGCGCTGCCGTCGAGGTGGATCACCTTGTCGGGCATGATGAAGTGGGTCTGGTCGTCGCCCCAGCCGAGGTGGTTGCACTGCGCGTCCGCGTCGGCGAGTTTCTGGAGCTGAGCGATATAGGCGACCATATATTCCTGCAGGTGCGGGAGTGCTCCCTTGTGAGGATATATCCCTTGGTGGGCGATCGCCACTACGAACTTGCGCAGATCGTAGAGCATGTCGGCGTCGAGCGTGAAATCCTTGGCCTCGCCGCGCGGCAGCGCGACGTGCCAGACCTGCTGCTCCACTCCCTGCTGCGTGTTCGACAGTCGGCGCAGCGGGTAGAGGTCGTAGTCGAAGATCTTCTGGTGCTCCTCGGCGCCGTCGGCGTTCTTGGTCGCCACCGCGATGCCGCCGCCGTCCTTGAGCCGGATGAACGGCTTGGGCGGGTCAGGCAGGACGAGGGTGCTGATGGTGTCGCCGATCTTCTCCTCGTGAAGCGGCGGCGGGGCCGGGTCCTTGAACAGCGCGGCCTGGATCGGCCCATAGACCCTGCCCTGGAACGGGCAGCCGATGCACAGGCTGTCGCCGACGGAGCTCGCGTACGCCACGGTCGCGCAGCTGGTCGGGCCCTTCTGCGACTGCTCGTTCTGCTTGATCTTCGCGTTACAGGCCGCCTCGCTATATTCGGGGTGGCCCTTGCTGAGCTTGTGGACGGCGCGGTTGCCCTCGTCGGAGAAGCGGCCGACGCCGATCGCGATGCGATACCACTCGGGCTCGCTGAAGCGGCCGCGCAACGCCCAGATGCGGGCCATCTGCTTGCATGCGGTCATGATCGCCGGCATCGACGGGTTGGCGCCGCTGTAGGGTACGTCGAGATTGGATCCGAGCAGGCTCTCGGCCTGCTGCAACTTCGGGGCGTCCTGCGCGGTCAGCCCAGCGCGGATCACCGCTTCGTTAACGGCATTAACAAAGACGCCGGTGGCCGTCGGCTTGCCCGGCGCCTGGATCGCGACCGGCCGCGGCTGGTGCGGGTTCTTCCAGTTGAAGGTGCCGACGACGCGCAGCACGGACGAGGTGTCGGTGGTGCGAGAGAGGTCGATCTTCAAACCGTAATGTACGGCGAGTTGACGCAGGCGCGTCGCGTGATCCCGCCACTCGTCGGACGGGACCGCATCGGTGAGAGGCCAGTAGACGTGGAAGCCGCCGCCCGATGAGGTGACGAGCGGCTTGGGCAGCTGGGTCTGCTTGAGGAAGTCGAGGAGCGCGGCGAGGCCCTCGGGGCGCGTGCTGTACTTGGCCGGGTCAGCAGCGTCGATGTCGATGTCCCAGAAGAAGCAGCGGGCGGCGACCATGTTGCGCTGCACGCGCACCTGGGTCTGGCCGGCAGCCGCCTTCGCGGGGTCCTTGTGCGGGACCTGCTTCTCGCGAAGCGTGTGGATATTGAAATAGACGTCGGTGGAGCCGGCGAGCGTTACAGCTCGAGCTGCAGCTTCCTCGACCGTGTCGAAGGTCCAGTGCCTGTAGGCGCCGCCCGGGCGCGGGGTCGCAAGGCAATATACTCCTGTGTCGGGCCACAGGGCCCGCAGGAAGTCCAAAGGCGTCATTCGGGGTGCCCCCACACTGGCCCCCTTCCGCTCAAGCCCAGAGCATCAGGGGGCCAGCAACTATGTGCTAATCATCGGCGACGGTCAATCGGCACCCCAATCGGAGAGCAGGCTGGCCAGTTCCGGATCAGCGGACGTCGGCGGCGGGGGCGGCGTGGAAGCCCCGACAGCGGCCGCAGGAGCTGCCGTGGTCTTCGGTGCCTCGGGCGGCGCCACAGCGGCCTGAGCAGGCGCCTGAGCGGGCTGCGCGGCCGGCGCATCCATGCCGGCCATGATGATCTCGCCGCCATCATCGTCGTCGTCCACCACCGGCGCCGGTGCGGCCGCTGCGGGCTGAGCCGCGGCAGCTGCTGCCGTGCCCTGCTGCGCCGCGGTCTGCGGGTTGCCCGGCGCCGCGGTGGTGGAGTGCTTCTCCACGCCGTCCGGGCCGGCGGGCGTGTAGGTGCCAGCCAGCAGCTTCTGCACCTTCTCGTCCTTGGTCAGCGGCGCGACCTGCGCGATCTCGGCCGGCTCGAGCCAGCGATCGGCGGCGAAGAAGATCTTCGGGTAGGTCGCGTTCGGGTCGAACTTCATCTTGGTGACGATCGCCGCCGAGTGCTGCACGCCGCGGGACTTGAGGTAGTCCATGTAGTTCGAGAAGGCGAACCAGCCCTGCGCCTCGGCGTCCGGGCTCTGCTTGTCGAAGTCGCTGGTGATCGCGATCTTCAGCCGCAGCGGCTCGAAATCGAGCTTGTTGGCCGGCACCACCGCCAGCATGCGGTGCTGCGAGCAGGCGGTGAGCGCCTTGCCGTTGTCACCGACCTTCGACCCCTTGGCCGCCATCGGGCAGGTGTCGCACTTGAACGAGGTCTTGGTGCTCTTGATCTCGGCCGGCACCGTCTCGTCCGGGGCGACGCCATCGTCCGACCAGCAGATCGGCGCGCTCTCGTTCGCCGGATCGTAGGCACCCTCATAGTAGGCGCGGCCGCGGCGCTTGGCGAAGTCGAGGATCACCACGCGCATGACGCTGACCGGCACCATCTCGCCGTCGTTGTCGCGCTTGAGGAGCTTCGTCTTGTCGCCGTTGACGCTGACGGTCCACATCTTGCCCTGCGGCGACAAGCTCGGGACGGTCGCCCGGTCCTGGATGTTGGAACCCTCCACCCCGAAGAAGTTCGCGATGTGCGCGGGCACACCGGCCTTCGGGTCGAACATTGCAATCTCGTTTGCCATCTGCTGCTCTCCTTAATCGTCGTCGATGCCGAAGGCCGCCAGGTACGTGTCCAGCAGCGCCTTCCGTTCTTGCCGCACGTGGGGCTCGAGAGCCCTGATGCGGATCACCTCCATCAAGGTCCGCGCGTCGTAGCCGTTGGCTTTCGCTTCGGCCTTCACGTCCTTGATGTCGTCGTTGATGCCCTTGCGCTCCTCGATCAGTCGCTCGATGCGCTCAGCATAAAGTCGCAGCTGCTCCTGCGACGCGTTGTGCCCCGCCTCAGCCATTGGGCGGCACCATCTGCGTGTCGCCGATCACCATGCGCTCCGGCACCAGTGGCAGCTCAGGCTCTGGGTTGTGATCCGGACAATAATGGACCCCGCCCGACGCATACCAGCCGAGCCCGCGCATGCCGCCGCCGGCCAGCGACTCGATGTCCTGCGGCGGGCGCCGCGCACACCCTGCGAAGTCGCAGTGGAAGGTCATGGATTTAACCATTCCCGGCGTGTAGCCGGGAGGCGCGTTGGCGCCGTATCGCTGCACTCTACAAGTCATTTATCCCCTCCGAACTCGCACGACGAACTCACGGAAGACGGAGATGCCCGGAGGCAGCCCGCCGCCGTGAGCTTCGGCGTACTCCTTCACGAACGTCTTCTTGATGCGCCGCTCCAGCGCATCCCAGGCGTCGTGTTCCTTGATCCAGTCGTACAGCGCGTTCCAGTCGCTCGCCGACGGCGTGATCTCCTCCTGACGGTAGAACGTCCCCGCTTCCGTCCGAACGCTCTCCATACCATGCCGATTGAGATGGTCGAGCATTGCAGCTTCCAGCCGCTGCTGCGACTTTTTCAGCTCGGCGTCGGCCTCGTCGAACTGCTTCTTCAGCTGCGCTCGAGCGTCGCGGATGTTGATGTGCGCCTTGGTGATTTTGCCGAGATCGAACTCGATCGGCCTGGGGTCTGCATCTGCCATCAATAGGGTCCTTCAATAGTGGTCGGTCGTATCATGTGACTGGCTTGTGTCAACGGTGCTTTTGGAACGCCTCGACGCAAACCGGAGCCACTGTCGCGGCGAGGTCACGCATCGCCTCCGCGTACACCCTGATCTCGTGCTGAGCGTGGTCGTGGTCGCGCAGCGAGAGGAAGCGGAACAGGTTCAGCAGGCTGACGCTGGCGAACATGTGACTGTAGATGTTCACCGGCAGGATCGACCGCGCCAACTCGCGCGGCCAGCCGCTGCTCAGCAGGTACTGGTAGGTGTTGTAGGCATCGCGGCAGGCGATCCTCAGCTGCTCGACCTCGTGCTTGCGCGCGTCGGTCGGATCGGCGCCGTGGACGACACGCATCTGCTTATTGTCCTTGGCCTGCTCGCCGATCACCGCCGCGTCCGGGATGTAGAACTCGTCGGGCAGCTCGCGGTAGCGCGCGCTCAACTCGTTGTAGGCCCAGGTGCGGTGGCGATGCCACTGGCGGAACACGAAGATCGGGGCCTTGACCTCGAACGTCAGCTGCACCGCCTCGAACGGGCTGGTGTGCTTGTTGCGCCAGAGATAGTCGATCAGGCGCTTGTCGCTGCCCTCGTTCTCGCCGGCCCGCCACGCCGCGTCATAAGAGACGCGGGCGGCGCGCACGACGGAGAGGTCGCTCCCCATGTTGTCGACCAGCCGGACGAAGCCGTGGTCGAGGACGTCAACCTTGCTCATCGCCCAGCTCCTTCAGCAGCTTGATCTCGCGGTCGAGATACCAGCGAGCCTTCTCGAGATCCTCGAGCTGGCGGCCCTTGTGAGCCGCCCGGGCGATGTACTTCGCCGCGTTGCCGAGGTTGAAGTCGAGCCCCCACGCCTCGATCACCTTGATCGCCTCGTAGGGGTTGTCGGCGCCGCCGTAGTGCGGCGGGTGGTTGACCGCCTCAGCCATTGGCCTCGGCCTCCGGCTTGGCCTTCTTGCCCTTCTTGTCCTTGCGCTCGGCCGCCTGCTCGTCGCTGTAGAGGTGGTCCTTGTACCGCTGCCCGAGCTTGGCGATGTTGGCGTCCAGCGCATCCTGGCGACTGATGCTGAGGACCTGCATGATCGACATCAGGGCCGCGTCCAGCTCGACCAGAGCCGCGCGCAGGTCGTCATCGCGCAGCGGCTGGTCGTAGACCGCGGCCTTCTTGACGAGGTCGAGGACCCGGCCGCCGGCGATCGCTGCGTCGATCGCATATTCTCTGAGCATGGTGCCACTGGCCGATGCGTTGCTGACGTCCACCAAGTCACGGTCGATGCCCAGCCGCTGCCGCAGCTGCTCACCGTAGAACTCGAGATCACCGAGCTCCTCGATCACGTTGTCGCGGTCGATGGTGTCGGGGTGCACCGCCAGCGCCTCCAGCAGCTCGGCCGTCTCACCGGCAATACCGGTGGCGGCGTGCCACAGGTCGGCACGGTCCTCGGTCAAGCTGGAGATGATGTCGGCCGGGGCCTTCACCAGCTTGGCGACCATGTCGGGGTGCCGGATAGTTTCTTCTGCCATGTCGTGTCCTTTGTTAAGGGGGTTAACGAAGATCGTCCGGCTCGGCATCACCCCCGTACCGGTGGACCGAGCCGATCACGGTGAAGCCGGGTGTCGCATGGGCCGCACTCTCGCGGGTCAGGGGCGGTGCGGCGGCGCTGTCGCCTTCTACTTTGGCGTGAGCAAAGAGCGGCTCACACCTGTCGAGGATGAGCCGCAGCTCGTTCTTGTCCACCGTGATGAACTGGTGCCCATGATCGTCGGCGTTCTGGATCAGGGTGCGGAGGTGGGCTGCTGCGAATTGGGGCATTACTCGGTCACCTGCTTGTAGAGGTCGAGGATGGAGTTCTGGGTCGACTGCCGATTGTCGAGCAGCTTGAAAATCTGCCACTCCAACGGGTGCGCTGCCATCCGAACGATCGTCATCTTGCGGGTCTGGCCCGCGCGATTGAACCGCTCGTTCACCTGCTGAAACTCGTCGTTGCTGTAGATCGGCGCGTAGAAGATCAGGGTGTCGGCCTCGGTGAGATTGAGGCCGTGGCTCATGACCTTGGGATGGCATAGTAGCACGTGCGGATCGGGGCCGCCCTTGAACTCGCGGATGATGCGGTCGCGCGCGCCGGGCGACACATCGCCGTTGAGGACGCCGACGCTGACATAGGGCTCGAGCTCCTTCTCCAGCGCCCGGACGATGCCCTTGAACGGCGCCACCACCAGCACCTTCGCCGAGGCTGCCTGGATGCACTCCAGCAGCACGTTGAAGCGCGGCGCGTGGTCGAACGTCTGGTAGTCGTTGTCGATCTTGACGGCGCCGCAGAGGATCTGGCGCAGCTTGCCGATCTTGTCGGCGGCGTTCGCCGCGGTGATCTTCTTGCCGTCCGCGGCCTCCAGCACCATCGTCTTGCGGACCTCCTCGAACGCCTTGCGCTGCTCCTTGGTGAGGTCGCACTGGCGGTCCTGCGTCGTCACCGGCGGCAGGTCGAGGCACTCGGCCTTCTTGAAACGTACTGCAGGTTGCATCGCCGCGAACGCCTGGGTGTAGGCGTCGGCGCGCGGCACCCACTTGAACTGGCTGATCTGCATCATCGTCTGGCGCTTGAAGCCGCCGAAGAACTTCGGCACCCGCTCCGGTGACACCAGCTTGGCCAGCGCCCACGCGTCGGTGGGATCGTTCGGGCAGGGCGTGCCGGTGAGCAGCCACAGGCGGATGTCCTGTCGCCGGCAGAGCTTCTCGAGCGCCTTGTACTTGCGGGTCGCATGGTTGCGGAACATCGAGGCTTCGTCGACGATCACGAGATTGATGTCGGGCCGCTTCAAGATCGCGTCCATCAGGCGCTCGATGATCAGCCCGTCGTGGTTCATGATGTAGAAGTCGACGTCGCTCTCGAGCCGCTGCATGCGGCGCTCGAACGTGCCGTGCACGATCGCGCAGCGCCTGTGCATAAGTGTGTCGAAAATGTCGGTCGCCCAGACGCGTTCGAGTGTGGATAAGGGTGAGAGTACCAGCGCCTTGTTGACCCGCCCCGTCTCCATCAGCCAGTCCGCGGCCCACAGCGCCGCATTGGTTTTGGCCGTGCCCATCTCCGACAGGTTGAAGGCCCGCCGGTGCATCGTCAGGAACTCGCTCATCACGATTTGGTGAGCAAACGGCTTGAACTTGCCCGGCCATTTGTACTGGTAGCGGATCGGCGCCGGCGCCTGCCAACCCATGTTCCGCAGGACCTTGGCCGACTCCAGCGTGAGCTGCACCGCCAGGTTGAAGCGGGGATGGTCGACCACCTTGCTGTTGCGCAGCACCTCGCGGACCGCGAACGGGTCCGGCACATCGAGCAACAAGCTGTTGGTGGGCGTGTGGACCAGCAACAAAAAACTCCTCGCCGGCTATGCGTAAGTCACATAGCCGGTCCCATCATGTCTAAAACGTACGGTGGACTGAAACGGTCCCTCCGTCAAGAGCGAACATACCTCCATACGAAGCGCAGCGGCATCACCCCATGCACGATCGTGATAAGCGTCCACCACCAAGGCGCGTCGCAGCCGAAATAGGCGTGATGGAGCCCCCGCAATCTCATCAGATCAGCGCCTGCAGCGCGCGGATCGCGTCGACCAGTCGGGCGCCGGCCTCGTTGCTCATCTTGCCTTCCTTGGCGACCAGGTCGGTCTGCCCGCCGAAGTCGGTCAGGAAGGCTTCCAGATGCTCAAGGTTCTGCTCGTTGACGACGAAGCCCATGCCCGTCTCGGCGTTGATGCTCTCGAGGAACGCCTTCTGGTGCGCGGTCGGCTTGTTGGAACCGAACTTCGTCTCGATCGACAGAAACACCCCGTTCTTGAGCGCGTGAAAGTCGCTGACGCCGACCTTCCCGAAGCCATTGGCCGGCGGCATCCACCAGAACCAGTTATGCGCGTCGAGCAGCTTCTTGACCCGCGCTTTGACGTCCTTCTCGTTCCTGATCACTTTGCTCACTTGCCACTCCCCATTGCCGCAGCCGCGCGCGCCATGCGCTCGATCTGGGTGTCCGCATGCTCGATGGCGATGGGGTACGGCTCACACCGATCCCGGTCGTCCTCGTTATTGTCGTCGATGGCCCAGACCCGCGCGACCGGGATGCACACGTAGACGAGCTCGGCGCCTCCGTACTCCTCGACGTCGCCAGCGACGGACTTGATGAAATTCGTCTCATGCTTGAGCGCCGTGAGCATCCCCAGGTCGTTGTTGTCCATCTCGCCATTGAGGTTGCCCTCGGTGACGGTGAGCAGGAACGCGTCTCCGTAGTGGACCTCCCTGCTCATGCTCGCTTCCTCTTGGGGCTCCAAAATTCGCAGTCGGTCACCGGGCACCAGCCGCGGCACAGCCCGCTCTGGCGCGGCTGCCAGGTGTCGGTCTTGAACGCCTGGGCGTACTGGCGCAGGTCGGGCAGGAACTCGCGCCACAGCGCCGGCATTTGGCTGCGGTCATAGCCCTGGCCGTTCTTCGTGAGTGTCTGGGTCCAGTAATATTCGCACCGCACCGTCTCGACCTCGGGGTGCGCGGTGAAGGTGTGCAGCGCGAACAGCTTAAGCTGCCCGAACTTGGTGTGATGCTTGCCGGTCTTGTGGTCGATCAGGAGCGCATGGCTGCCGTGGACCTTCTTCGCGTCGATCACGCCGCGATACCAGACATCGTCGTCAAAGAAGCCGCAGGGCTCGCCGCGGATGTTGAGCGCGATCTTCTCCTCGACGCCAAGAGTGCCGGGCGCGTTGAGCAGCCGCAGCAAAAACGGCTCGTGCATCTGGAGGTCGGCCGGGAGCGCCACCCCGTCGCGCAGGAAGTCCTCGAACTGCTTATGGACGTGCTCACCCCACAGCGTTGCCTCGCCCTTCGTCTCGACGACTGACTTGGCGACCTTCTTCTCGTAGAAGGCCCGGGGACAGTTCTTGAAATCCTCGAGCGCACTATAGCTCCACGGTTTCGGTGTCATTCGCGCCCCCGCTTCATCCGATCCTGCGCCTTCGCCTGCTCAAGCGCGTGGGTCGCGCACAGGTAGACGCCGTTCGACACCGTCATCGCCGGTTCGCCGCACTTGGCGCATTTCTGAGCGCCAAGCCAGCTCACGCCATCACCGCCAGCGCGTGCTCGATCTCCGCGGCGAGCGCCGCATTGTCGTCGGCCTTGCGCACGGTGTCGGCGATCTTCTCGTCCCAGTCGAGCTGCTCGCTCATCGTGTCGGCCGCGTCGCGCGACAGGCTAAACGCGTCGATCTTCTTGCGATGGTTCGTCTCGTAGTAGCGGAACTGCTCGGCCGCCTTCTTGAGCAGGTCGCGCGGCGCGCTGAGCGACCGGCGGATGGCCTGCAGGTGCTTGGCCTGGCAGATCGCATCGTCGAGCGCGTCGTGGTGAACGCCAGCACGCTCCAGCTTGATCTCCGGCCGCAGCTGCTTGACCGTGCGGTAGCACAGGTCGTTCCAGAAGCGCGTCGGGTACTGCATGCCGTGCAGCCGGTAGGCGCTGCGCAGGATGACGTTGTCGAACGTCGATCCATTGCCCCAGATGACCGGCTCCTCGTTGCCCTCGCCGGTCGCCCACATGGCGAAGCCCATCAGCGCCGAGCCGATGTCGATGCGCTCATGGCTGAGCAGCGCCGCGCGCGCCTCGGCGCGCTCCGCGTCCAGCCACCACATGACGGTGCCGGCATCCATCTTGAGCGCGCCGCACGTCTCCGGGTCGATGGCAACGTGAAAGCGGTCGAGGATCTCGTCGTCGTTGAACTTGCACGCGCCGATCGAGAGGATCAGCGCCTCGTTGCCGGTACCGAGGGTTTCGAGGTCGAGCATGATTTCGGTCACTGAACGGTCACTCCTTCGGGGATGGGGGATGTGTGCGCGGCCGACCAGATGGTCGCCGCGGTGGTGGCGATGTTGTGGATCATGCCCTTGATGGTCGCCTCGTCCTCGCAGGCGTCAGCCAGCGCGGCGCCGATGGCGATGCTCACCACCGACATGTTCTGATCTGCGAAAATCTCGTTGAGCTGCTGCTTGAGTGCCTCAACCTCGTCCGTCACTTCGACAACGCCTGGGGGTGCGTCCATCAGTCACTCCTACGTGTTCGACTTCATGCTCCCGTCCTTCTTGCGAGGGAAGCCGCGGTTGGCGCTCGGGCTGGTCGCCCGGGCGTTCTTCACTGAGTTCGAGCCACCCTTCGACAGCGGGACCTTGTGGTCGACGTCCTGGCCCTTCTTGACCAGGCCGAGCTTGAGCATCTTGCGGCGCAGGCGGTGGCGCTTGGCGCTGCCGCTATCGCTGCCGGTGCCGACCTCGCCGCGCGCCTTGGCCGTACGATACTCCTGATCGTAGTCGCGCTTGTAACCCGGCGATGATGGCATGGCTCGTCCCCCCAGAGAGCGTGTCGGGGCGACAGTATCACGGCGCTACGCCGCCTGCAATTTGTAGCCGAGCTTCACGAACAGCTCCTTGTCGTACCGCTCGGTGAACTCGACGCCCGCTTCGCCGACCAAGGTGACCTTGCCGGCCTCCTTGTCAAACTTCACGACCTTGTATTTCTTGCCCGTCTTCTCGTTGACGAAAGCGACTTCAGCCACAGCACTGCCTCCTGCATATTTTGCACTTCCTCATCCAGCTGCCCGGGCACCATTGCTCGCCCGGCCAGTGGCCGATGACCACGCAGATCAAGCTACGCATCCTTCCACTCCTTCAATGCACCCCAGCCGCCGCCGAACTTGCAGTCCCACGGCAGCGGGATCGGCGGCACGAAATCCCACGCCTGCTTGTACGGCAGGTTCGCCAGCAGCGCCTTGATCTCGACCGCGGCCCGAGCAACCTTATCGTTTGGAACCCACATGTAAATACCGTCATGCAGGTCCCATGCAAAATAAGCGCCGATGTTTAAAAGATAAGGTTTTAGAACTTGCAGGGCGAGGTACTTCTGGTCGGCGCCGACGCCCTGCACGGGGTAGTTGAGCGAGGTGCTCTCCATCGACCAGCCGAGCGGCCCGTCCCAGTTGCCAACGACCTGCACGCGGCGGCCGGCCAGCGTCTCGACGTAGCCGAGCTGCTTGGTCTTGCGGACCTGGCTCTCCCAATAGCGCGGTACCTGCGTGTAGGTCTGCTGGTAGGTGCGGTGGATGCGCTGCGCCTCGGGCAGCTCCATCGGGATGCGATATTGCACCCGGGCGACCGATCGGAGCCGCTTCGGGTAGGTCCGATATTGCAGTGACAGGTTCGCCACCTTGCCAAGTTGGCGGCCGTTCTTGGCGTCCTCGTCCTCCTCGCCGACGAGGCGGATCATCTCTTGATAGTCGGAGCCGACGATGCGCGAGCCCATGTAGCTGTGCGGGTCCTCGCCCGGCATGCAGAGCTGCAGCATGGTGGGGTCGTTGGCGAGGATCGCCATCCACCGAAACTCCTGGCCCGCCGCGTCGAACTCCATGAGCGTGTAGCCGGGCGGCGCGACGATGATGCTGCGGAAATCCTTGCCCCGCTTCTCCTGGTGCAGCGCGAAGCCGGTCTGCTTGAGGTTGACGCCCTTGCCCTGGTTCGACGCGTAGGTCAGGCGACCTGAGTAAGTGCCAAAGACGATAGCACTAGGGCGAGTATGACCATCCCCGTTGTAAAGCGCCGAGATGAGCGGCGTATCGGCGAACTTGGTCTTGTTGTTGAGCGCCTCGCGATAGCTTCGGAGATCCTTGCATCGCTCATCCTGGAACGCCAGCTCATGCAGCACTTCCTTGTCCGTTGCTCGACTGATCTTGCCGGTCTTCTTGCCGGTGTTCTCCTTGAGCACCGGCAGGCCCCAGTCGTCGAACAGCAGCTTCGCCAGCTGCGTCGGCGAGCGGACGATCTTCTCGGTGACGCCGTGCGGTGCCAGCTTCTCGAGCATGTCCGCGGCGTCCTTCTCCAGCTTCGCCGCGAGCTCGCGCGCGGCCAACGTGTCGACCGGCATGCCCTTGAGGTTCGCCGCGGCGATCATCGACAGGCAGGATGCCTCGATCAGCGCGCACCGGCGCTGCTTCTCGGTCAACTCGTGCCAGAAGATCTTCGCCAGCACCCAGGTGTAGACGCTGTCACGGTCATTGTAGCGTTGGAGCCGAAGCAGCTGCAGCGGGTCGACGGAGTGGAAATCGACGTCGTCGGCGTAATTGTGGTGCTCGACCGGCATGAACTCCGGCACCGCCATCTTCAGGCTGTAGGACTTCTTCTTCGACCGATCCATCTCGTACTCAGGCTCGATCGTCAGGTGCCGCCAGAGCAGCATCGCATCGAGCCACTTCACCTGATGCACCAGGTCTTCGAGGCCATAGGCGATGAGCCACTGAATATCGAAGACGACGTTCCAGCCGACCGCCCACCAGTCGTTGTCGATCGCGCGCTGCAGGAAGGCCCGCAGGTGGCACTCGATGCTCGCCGGGCTCCAGTGATTGCCGTCGCGGATGAACAATGTGCTGCCGTCCGGCGCCAGCTTCGGCATATCGTTGACGGTGAGCCAGCGGATCATCGACACCGAGGTTACCCACGCATCACGCTGCGCGACGCGCCAAGGCTGGAGCGCATATTCCGGCAGCACCCCGCTTGTCTCAAAGTCGAACGCGGCAACCTTGCTATCGTCCCAGATCAAGAAATACCCCCATGTCGATCAATCGGTAGACCATCGCCGCCAGGTCGCTCGCGTTGGTGATCATGATGGTGTCGCCGGCACTCATGTGCGGCTGCTCACCGATCGCGATCTCGTACACCGGCCTGCCCCTCGCCTCGAACACCAGCTTGTCGTAAGTGTCGACGCTGTTGACCATGAAGCCCTGCTCCGACCATTTTGCGATCCCGCCCCTTTTGCCGGCGATGTAGATCACCAGCCCTAGCAGGCTGATTAGCTCCATGACGGCATCGAAGTCGTCTACTCCGTCCGCCACACTCCCACGCCGAGAGTCGCCCCCGTGTCCGTCTGGTCGCATTGCTGCCAATCTCCTGCAGCGTCGTGGCGCATGTAGCAGAGCCGCGTCGAGAACTTCATCCCGAGCTGCTTGCCAGTCTGCCAGACATGGCCGTAGATCTGCTCCCGGGTGATGCCCGGGACGAAGAAGAAGCTGCCGACGCTCATGCTCTCGAACGGGTATTTGCGGCGGCGGCCGCGGGCCCGGGGGCGGATCGTCCGAGGTAGTGGTACGTTAGACTGCAGCTTAAACACTCATGCCTCCGAGATAAGGTATAACCTATCTAGTTTGCATTTAGTGCTCGGGTCAACTATAGTCTGTGACGTCGGGGGCAAAAATTTTCCGCGGTCGACGGAACCATTTGCGTCCTGGCCTGTTGTGTCGTTGCTCTGGTCGTCCAAGCCCCCTCGTGACGATCGGTGCCGACTTACGTAGCCCCGGCCCTCTCACCCCCCCGAGACTGGCCGGGGCTTTTGTTATCCGGCTTAGCAAACGGCTACTCCTGCGGGGGTGATGCGCGGTGCATGGCGAGGTAAGCGGCACGGGCCTCTTCACGGCGTTGATCGTTCAGCCAGTCGTCACGGTCGTGACCATGCCGCTTGGCAATTACTTGAGCCATTGCCGCCGCCATCCTCTCGATTTCCTCCGCGCTCGGCTCGGGTGATGCGCGGTGCATGGCTGCGATTGCTGCGCGGGCGTCTCGATAATACCGTTCGCGGTTCCGCTCCTGATGCGGCTCCCAAATGTCATCCCACGAATAGCAGTTGGACAACCCCTTGTGGCTGGCGTCATAAATCGCCCGCGCCACCCTCTCCACATCCTCCGCGCTCGGCTCGGGTGATGGGCTGCGGGTGTTCCAAGCGGCGATTGCGTCGGCCCTATAATTATGCCGTCCGCTCGCGCCGCACTTCAAGCACTCAACCCAGCCCCAGTCATCGTTATCTATGAAGGTAAGGTGCCACCTTGCCTCGCCTTGGTCGAACGGACACGGCTTCAGCGCCTCTTGCGGGGTGGGGGTCATGGCTTTTTGCTCCATCAGATAAAGAATCTGTCCGCAGATGCTTTGCAGCGAGCCAGTGCTCATTTCGATTGCTCCTGTGCTTGGGCGCCGACCTCAACCCACTCGCCGAGCACGAGCCGCTTGGAACCTGGCCTCAAGTCCAGATGTTGCTCAAAGCGCGGGGGCCGGTAATCGGGAAACATTATGCGCTCGCGCCAACGTCTCGACGCCTCGCTCGTGCAGTTAGCGTCTGCTCGTGCCATCATTGCCTCCATGTCAATCAATCGCTCAACAGGGCGTTCATCGCCTCCTGAGCTGCCTGCGCGTCCCACACCCGCCGGTTATGGGATCCCACCATCAGCTGCCCGTGCTTGATCTTGGTGTAGCGACACCGCTTGCCGGCCAGCGCGTTGCAGACCGGGCAGGGCACATCCATAGCAGCGACGACAATCACCGCGCGCGCTGGACGCTGTAGCCGCGCTGCACGACCTCGAACACCAGGTCGCGCTCGTCGGCCAGTTTCAGCAGCTGGGGCATGGCCGCCTTCACGCCGCTCTGAGCCTCGCGCATCGCCTTGCGCGTGTCGTTGAAGCGTTCGACCGCCGGGCCTGCGAAATCGAGTGCCTGCTGCGGCTGCGGGCTCAGCGACGCAGGCACCAAGGGGTGCCCCGGCTCAGTAGTCATCGCCGAGAACAGCGCCTGCTTGTCCTGCTGAAGCTGCTCACCCTGCGCAGCCTTGTCCTGCTCCTGCCGGATGCGATCGCGTTCCGCGGCCTCGTCGCGCTCGATCTGGTCACGGATGCGCTTCCAGCGGGAGATCGCGGACTTGTTCATGGGATGATCGGCGATAGTCACCCTGAAAGGTCGACTGCTGATCTTGTTGAAGCGGCCGTCGTCGATAAGTAGCCCAATGAAATAACCGCCGGATTGACCGGAGAAGCCCACATGTCGACCAATAGCCTCAATCGTCGGAGTGTCACCATTGTGCTTGTCTTGGTAATCCCAGACGAACTGCACAATCTTATCGAGGACCTCGGGCGTGGTTTTCCTGCGTCCAACCATTTTCTTCTCTCCTTCACTTACAAACAATAGCGGAATATCCCGCAGATCACGAACGCCGTGCATGCGCCGCTTCCCTTCAGAAACTATGAATGTGTTAGCGCCGCCGGCGCTTAGGTCAACAGGCAGGGCCCGCCTGAGCTACGAGAGCGTGCGCGAGTCCGGCGCGCCCTTGGGCGCTCGCTCCCAAGGATGGTAGGTCTTCGGCGCCGGTGTTCGCGGCAAGGTGCACGTGGGCGCCGAAGCGAGGTGCACCAGCTCGTTTGGCTCGGGGCGCAGATATGCGGCGATGAGGACCCACATCACCCACGCGATCGCGGCCATACCGACACAGAAATTGAACCGGCTCATTCCTCGCCCCCCTGCAGTGGCACCTCGGCCCGCTTGGCGCACGCGTGCGCCGAGGCGAGATCCTTGCTGCCGATGAACAGCGCGCAGCCGCCGAACACCGCCATGAGAGCGTTCGCATACTCCGTCAGCGACAGGTCCTGGCCGCGGTATTCCTTGAGCCAGCCCATCAGCAGAACGCTGGCGATCGCCAGCGTGGAGAGGATGCGCGCCAGCTCCCAGCCGTTGTTACCAACGCCTTTGAACAGGTCCCCGAGGAACCCGCGCACCTCTTTAAGCCTCGTTCGTCGAGATCTTGCCGGTCCCGGCGACCAGGTACATCTTCGCGCTGGCCGGCATGCCGATGGCGTACTGACGCCGCACAGCATGGAGCCGCGACTTCTGGATGCGCGTGATCGTTACCGCGTCCGACTGGTTGCCGCCGAGCACGTGGTAGCAGAGCTTATCCTCGGCGATGTAGACACCGACGTGGCCGCCGCCGCTGCGAATAAACACCAGCGTGTCGCCGAGCCGCGGTTGGCCACCAGCCTCGCCATACTTGGTCCAGCTGAGCGACGACAGCGGCGACGTCACCGCCGAGCAGTCCTTGCCCGCGCGATGCGCGATCAGCCGCTTGAACAACCCGCACCACGGGATGCTATCGGCCGTGTAGATCTTCTCGAGGCCGACTTCCTTCGCCCATGCGAGGATCGTCGGGTTGTTGCCCGGGCCCGCGACCTCGAGCGTGCCGAGCAGCTTGAGCCCCTCCGTGACGATGCGCGGCAAGACGCCGACGTCCCTCAGCCACGCGTACTGCGACGGTATCACCATTTGAATTAGCCCCCCAGCTATTAGCCAAGGGTATGCTATTTCATCTGTTTCAGCAAGTCGTCCCAGTCGGTCGGCTGCGGGTGCAGCCCCATGAACTCGCTCGGGTGGACGTGGTCGACGTCATACTTGGCAGCGAGCGCCTGCGCGCGCCGGACATTGTCGCCTGCTTCCTGCCACTTACTGCGACGCGCTCTGCTCGCCACCTCGACCCCCACCAAAGCGTTGCTGCCATTGGCGCTGGTCATTCCGCTCGATCTGCAACCTCATCACGCCGAGCTCGACGTCGCGGCGCGCGTCTCGCTCGTCAAGACGGGCTAATTGCCCGCCCACGAGCCATGCGCCGCCGACCAGTGTGGCGATGATGGTGATGAGGACCGAGATGACTGCGATGAGGTTGGGCTTGGACCGCTCGTCGCGCTCCTCCGACTTTTCCTGCGCTCGCGTAACGCCTTGCTCGATACGACCGAGGATGGAGCCGAGGCCCTTCACATCCGCTTTCAAGCCGCCGACCTCGCGTGTTAGCGAGCCGACCTCCCCGCGGATTGTTGCCACATCGCCTTCAACGCGGTCGATGCGCGCCTGATCGCTAACCCCCGACATGTACGCAGCCCCCCAGCCGAGGGGGACTATGGCAGAGATTTGCCTACGGGTCTATGTACAACGTCATCATGTACTCGTCGCCCACATAGACGTCGACTTCGCCGCTCCGACTGGCATCAGGCACCGTCTTGAGGATGTCGCCGACCGAGCAGTTCGGCGACGGGATGACCACCCTGCCGCGAGGATCCCATATCGGCCTGCCACCGCCGACGTCGATGCCGAAGTGTCGGCCGATCTTAGTGACCCGGGTTTCGATACGCCTGACTCGATCGACCAGCTCTCGATCATGTTCCATCTGCTTGTTCCTTCACTGACTGGCGCCCGAACCTGGGGCCACGCTTCTCCGGCGGCGGCGCCACCCGCAGCCCGTGATGCTTACGATAGTACGAGTTGAGCCAATGTGCACGCTGGCACGCACGGCATTGCGTGATGCCGGACGGGTTGGTGTACGTGTTCTCGGGCGTCATCTCATGCCCGGAGCAGCAATGGCTGCCTCGCTTACGTCGTCCTACACCCACCCGGCTACCCCGCCAATTCTTTGAACCGCGTACCCAGGCACGCGAAGATGTTCCCGGCCTGAGCGACGGTCGCACGATTGAGGATGAAGTCCTCAATGTCGGTCGCGTCCCAGTCCCGGCTAACAGCCTGATGCTGAACGGGCAATGGTGCCGGCGCTGCGGCGGCGATCGCCCGCTGCTCGGCCTCCTCGATCGGGTCGCGCTCCGCTTCGTTATCCGACTTAACAAAGGCGTCCTGCGGCTTGCCGAGGATCACCGTGTTATCGTTGAAGAACTGCAGCAGCCCGAGCTTGCTGTTGTCGATCTCGACCGTGTCGAAGTCCTTGCCGGCGTCGACCCTGCTGGTGAACCAGACGCCGTCGTGGCGACGATAGAACCTCATGCGCCGTCTCCCGCCGGGACCGGCACCAACGACCAGTGCCAGTGTGTGCCCATGCTGATGAACGGCACGACCATCTTGAGCTCCCGGTGGCAGGCGGTGCACTCCGTCCGCCCCTCGTAGACATCGCCGGTGTTGTAGTCGTCGATGTCAATGCCGAGCGCCTCGAAAATGTTCAGCTTGTGCCCGCAGTTGGGGCAGCCCTGCTGCACCGAATATTCCTGCAGGATCAGCTTCTTCTGCCGCTCGATGCTGGTGAGCAGCTTGGCGGGCTCATAGTCCCTGAGTTCGCTGTTCTTCATCTTGCCCTCCAATGAGTTGACGGGCCGGCGAAGGAGCGAGCCGGCCCG
>Ga0247713_1000450_pt1 | contig 25329 bp, 24 predicted proteins | sample 21E_NmetaG_FD_189936 | JGI IMG/M metagenome (GOLD analysis project Ga0247713, IMG submission 189936) | Soil microbial communities from hillslope of Landscape Evolution Observatory, University of Arizona, Oracle, AZ, United States - 2-1-E_N | ecosystem: Engineered > Artificial ecosystem >... | reverse complement strand
GCTCTCGAAGCGGTAGCGGTCGTCGCGGAGGACGGCGCGCGGCCCGGTGAACGTCGTGCCGGCACGCGGCGTCCCGGCGGTGGGCTCGAAGTCGATCCGCAGCAACGGCGGCTCGCTCGGCGCCAGGGGGTCCTGCGAGGGCGTGTCCGCGGGGCCGCGCGCGTCGCCGGCGCGCGTCTCGCCGTCGCCGGCAAGCGCGAGCTGCAGCGCCCCGAGCACGGCCGCGAGCAGCGTCAGGAGCCCGAGCCGCGCGAGCAGAGGCGTGCGCATCGGGCCTCGATGGTACCGTCGCGCGCCGCTGCCGGTCTCTCGCGGGAATGCACGAGAATCGACGTTATGTCAAGTCGGAGCGGACGCGGTCGCCTCCCCGCCGGCGGGTGTTTGGATCCGCAGGGCGCGCGGGATACGACGGCAGGCATGGCGCTTTCCGAGATCGACCGGCTCCTCGAGCTGGAGGACGTGCAGGCGCTCGTCGACGCGGCGGAAGCGGCGGGGTCCGCGCGTCAGAGCGACGTCGCGGAGCTGATCGAGGTGCACGAGCTGGATCCGCTCGAGGCCGAGCTCCTGCAGCGTGAGCTCGAGCAGCGCGGGATCGAGATCGTCGACGGCCCGGCCGAGCCGGCCGCAGCCCCCGCCCAGCAGCAGCCGATCCTCGAGACCACCACGGACGCGCTCCAGCTCTTCCTCCGCGAGGCCGGCCGCCACGCGCTGCTGACCGCCGCCCAGGAGGTCGAGCTCGCGAAGCGGATCGAGCGCGGCGACGAGCAGGCGAAGCAGCAGATGATCCAGGCGAACCTCCGCCTCGTCGTCTCGATCGCGAAGAACTACCGCAACCAGGGGCTGCCGTTCCTCGACCTGATCCAGGAGGGCACGCTCGGGCTGATCCGCGCCGTGGAGAAGTTCGACTGGCGCCGCGGGTTCAAGTTCTCGACCTACGCGACCTGGTGGATCCGGCAGGCCGTCGCGCGCGCCCTCGCGGACAAGGCGCGCACGATCCGCATGCCGGTCCACATCGTCGAGCGCCTGCAGAAGATGAGCCGGGCGGAACGCCTCCTGTGGACGCAGCTCGGCCGCGAGCCGACGCTCGAGGAGATCGCCGCGGAGGCGAGCCTCCCTCTCCAGCAGGCGCGCGAGGTGCGCGCCGCCGCACGCGCCGCGGCGAGCCTCGACCAGCCGGTCGGCGAGGCGGACGACGCGGTCTTCGGGGACTTCGTCGCCGGCGACGGGCCGCTGCCGGAGGAGGAGGTCGAGCTCTCGCTGCGCTCGCAGGCTCTCCAGGAGGCCCTCAACTCCCTCTCCGACCGGGAGCGGCACGTGCTCGTCCTCCGCTACGGCCTCGACGGGCAGGAGCCGCGGACGCTCGAGGACATCGGCCGGCGCCTCGGGCTCACCCGCGAGCGCGTGCGCCAGATCGAGGTCGAGTCTCTCAGGCGGCTGGCGTCGCTCCGCGAGATGGAGCCGGCGCGCTGACGGCCTCGAGGCCGAGCGCGCTCCCGTCGAAGAGCGGCCTCGCCGCCTCCTCCCCCAGCCGTTCCCGCACGGCCGCGTAGGCATCGTCGAGGTGCGGCGGCCGCGTCGTGCGGTGGCCGTCGGAGCCCACGAGCGCCACACGCCGGGCGTCGAGCAGCTCCCACGCCAGCTCCTGCGAGCGCGGGCCGTGCCGCCCGAGCAGGGACGTCGCGTTGACCTGGAGGAGCCACCCCCGCTCGGCGAGCTCGAGCGCGAGCACGGGATCGTCGTGCACCGCCTCCGCCCGCTCGGGGTGCGCGACGACGGGGCGCAGCCCCTGCTCCTGCGCGCGCTCCGCGAGCGCGAACACCGGCTCGGCCGGCCCCGTGAACGGCACCTCCATCAGCACCGCGTCGACGGCCTCGAGCGCGTAGCGGCGGAGGTCGTCCGCCAGGAGCGCGCGCGAGGGCGTCAGCTCGAACCCGAGGCGGAGCTCGAGCGGCAGCCCCTGCGCCAGGCGGGCGTGCGCCCGCCGGACCTCCTCCTCCCGCCGGGCGTCGAGCGGGAGGTGCGGCCAGACGTGCGGCGTCGCGAAGAGGATCCGCGTTCCGCGCCGCGCGGCCTCGACGCACAGGCGCCGTCCGTCGGAGACGGTCGCCGCACCGTCGTCGCCCGACGGGACGACGTGGCTGTGGCAGTCGACGAAGGCGGGTTCCACGCCCCCTCCCCTAGCCTGCGCCCCGAGGGCGGAAACCGCTATGCCTGGAGGTAGAACTCGAGCGCGGGCGCGACGGTGCGCAGCTCGCGCAGCGCGCGCGACTCGAGCTGGCGGACGCGCTCCCGCGTGATCCCGAGACCCGCGCCGACCTCCTCGAGCGTCTTCGGCTTCGAGCCGTCGAGGCCGAAGCGCAGCGCGAGCACGTGCCGCATCCGCGGGTTCAGCAGGTGGAGCGCCTCCGCGAGCTCGCGCGAGCACAGCCGCTCGGCGGTCGTCTCGTCGGGCGCGTCCGAGTTCTCGTCCTCGATCATGTCCCCGTAGAGGCTCTCGCCGTCCCCGACCGGCGTATCGAGGCTGACGGGATCCTCGACGAGGTCGAAGAGCTCCGTCACGCGCGCCGGCGGGAAGCCGCTCTCGGCGGCGACCTCGTCCACGGTCGGGTCGCGGTTCAGCTTCTGCGTCAGGACGCGCCGCGCCCGCATCACGCGCCGCACCTGCTCGGCGACGTGGACGGGCAGGCGGATCGTGCGCCCCTGGTCGGCGAGCGCGCGCGTGATCGACTGGCGGATCCACCAGGTCGCGTACGTCGACAGCTTGTAGCCCATCCGGTAGTCGAACTTCTCGACGGCACGGATCAGGCCGAGGTTGCCCTCCTGGATCAGGTCGAGGAGCGGCACGCCCGCCTTCGTGTAGTTCCGCGTGATCGACATCACGAGCCGGAGGTTCGACTCGATCAGCTTCCGCTTCGCCTCCTCGTCGCCCTCGTCCTTGCGCCGCGCGAGCTCGCGCTCCTCCGCGGGCGTGAGGAGGCGGCCGTCGCCGATCTGGCGCACGTAGAGCTTCAGCGGGTCCTGCGTCTGCGCCGCGCCCGACGCGGCGATCGCGTCGCCGTCCTGGTCCTGCGCGACCTCGTCCTCGTCCTCCACCTCGTCGACCGGATCGAGGGCGTCCGCGGCCCCCGGCAGGAGCTCGAGGTGCACCTCGGCGGCGAGGTCTGGTGCGGACTCCGGGACGGCCATCCCTGCGTCTATCGGCTGTGCCGGAGACGCGCTTGAGCATGCGTTCGGGAAGGGTTCCGCGCCTCTGCAAAGAATTCTTGAAGATCGTGGCGAATTCCCAACAATGCAGGCCCCGAGGCGTCACACTCCGAGTACGGAAGGACCGCGACCGCTCACCCGTCGGGGGAATGGCCGCCATCCGAACCCGGGCCTAGCATCGAACAGAGAGAAGGCATGTGCGGAATCGCCGGATACAGCCTGAGTCCTGAGAGCAGCGTCGACCGGACGCTCGCGGGCCAGGCGCTCCTGGCGGGGATCGCGGAGCGGGGCGCGGACGCCGCCGGATACGCGTACCGCGACGGCTCGCCCGAGGTGCACGTGCGGAAGCAGCGCTCGGGCGCGAGCGCGCTGCTGGAGCACCTCGTCGTGCCGCAGTCGGCGAACCAGGTGCTCGTGCACGTCCGCGACTACACGAAGGGCCACCCCACGATCGAGTCGAACAACCACCCGATCCGCCACGGCTCGGTCGTCGGCGTCCACAACGGGATCGTCCTCAACGACGAGGAGGTGCTCGCCGCGCACGGGTTCGAGCGCGCGCACCGCGACATGACCGTCGACTCCGAGGCGATCTTCGCCCTCGCCGAGTGGGGCGACTCGCGCGCCGAGGTGCTCGAGGAGCTGAAGGGCTCGATGGCGACCGCGTGGGTCGACGAGCGGCGTCCCGACGTCCTCTTCGTCGCGCGGGCCGTCGGCCGGCCGCTCTGGGCCGCGTGGGCGCGGCACGAGTTCTTCTTCGCCTCCACCCGTGAGGCGCTCGAGGTCGTCGAGCACGCCCTTCGCCGGACCTTCACGAAGCGCGAGGTCGCCGAGGGGACGCTGCTCGCGCTCTCCGACGGGCGCGTCGCGTGGTCGGAGCGCTTCACCCCGGACCGCTCCTACGTCGAGGAGACGGCGCTCCCGGCCGTGCGCTCGGCGGAGGAAGGCGCGTTCTGCCGCAAGCAGCTCGCGGCGATCCTCGCGGCGCTCTAGCCTCCGGCCGGCAGCGTCCCGTCGGGCGCCACCGCCACCCCGTCCTCGCGCAGGCGCTCGCGGACGAGGAACTGGAACGTCGACCACGCGCCGCGGCGACCGTCGAGCATCCGGTAGACCTGCCACTCCGTGAGCAGCGCGTCGTCGTCGCGTCGCGCCTCGGCCCAGTCGGCGAACTTCGGCAGGCGCCCGAGCCGCCGCGCGAGCGCGGCTCCCTGCTCGACGGCGCGCTCGAGCCGCTCCTCCCCCACCGGCACGTCGAAGCCGGCCTCCCGCAGCGCACCCGTCAGCGATCCGAACGTGTGCCAGTAGAGCGACTTCGACGGCATCGACCCGCGCCGCTCGTCGAGGTCGCGCGCGGTCGGCACGCGCCCCAGCTCCTCGCCGAGCTCGCGCAGGCGCCCGAGGAGCTCGTCCCGCGTGGCGAAGCGGCGCGGCATCAGCCCCGCCTGTCGCTTCGCCGCGTTCCAGCTCCCGAAGTGCTCGATCACGGTCTGCGGGTGCACCTGCGTCTCCGCGTCGGCGGCGAACTCGCGCATCGTCGGCGACCGCCCCAGCCGGTCGGCGCAGGCGCGGAGCTCCTCGAGGATCTGCTCGTCCGTGTAGCGCTTCCGGATCCCCGCCTGGAACGCCGCGAGCGCCTGCTCGTCGATCCCGGCGAGCCCGCGGTAGCGCGGCTTGCGGGCCATGCCAAACAGGATAGAGCAGATTAGAGCAAGTGCAAGAGCGGCCGAGCAGGCGCCCGGCCGCTCCTGCGAGGCCTAGACGGCGGCCTTGAGCGGCTCGCGCGGCGTCTCGGCACGGACGCCCTCGAGCCCCTCGACGGGGAGGATCCGCTCGAGCGCGGACACCGTGCGCGGGCAGAACTGCGTCCCGGCCGCGCGCCGGAGCTCCTCGAGCGCCTCGTGCGCCGGCCGCGCCGCCCGGTAGATCCGCGTCGTCAGCATCGAGTCGAGCGCGTCGGCGACGTGGATGATCCGCGCGCCGAGCGGGATCTCCTCGCCCTTGAGCCGGTCCGGGTAGCCCGTGCCGTCCCAGCGCTCGTGGTGGTGGCGGATCGCCGGCACCGCGTCGCCGAGGAAGCCGAGGCGGTCGATGATCCGGGCGCCCTCGTCCGCGTGCCGCTGCATCAGCGCCCACTCGTCGTTCGTGAGGCTCGCCGGCTTCAGCAGGATCGCGTCGGGGATGGCGAGCTTGCCGATGTCGTGGAACAGCGCCGCGTGGCCGAGCAGGTCGAGCTCGGCCTGCGAGAGTCCCATCTCGCGGCCGATCGCGAGCGCGAGCTGCTGCACGCGCCGCGAGTGGCCGGCGGTGTAGGAGTCGCGCGCGTCGACGGTCGCGGAGAGGCTCTCCATCGCAGCCGTCGACCGCTCCTTCAGGAGCTTGTTCGCCTGCTCGAGCGACACGTTCTGGCTCTGGATCGTCTCTGCCGCCTGGCGGAGCTTCTGGGCGCTCTTCTTCGTGTGCGCGAGGTACGCCTCCTGCGTCTTCCGCATGAGCAGGAGCGGCACGGCGAAGACCGCGAGCGCGTAGAGCCCGGCCGCGGCGTAGCCGATCGCGATCACGCCGCCGACGAATCCGTAGACGACGTAGTGCGGGAGCAGCCACGCGAACCGCTCGCGGAAGACCGCGTACCAGCGCTCGTGGCCGTTCAGCGCCGATGCGAGGCTGACGAGGCCCATGTTCACCGCGAAGTACGCGGCGCCGGCGACGAGCCCGGCGACGGCGAGGAGCAGCTTGCTGCCGGAGGCGAGGGCGAAGACGCCTGCCGCGGCGAGCGACGCCAGCGACAGCGTCCCGAGGTTGAAGAGGTGCGCGTGGAACGCGTCGCGCCGGGCGCTCCACTCCACCGCCACGGTGGCGATGGCGAGTGGCAGCGCGGCACGTGGGCCGAACACCGCCGCGCCCGCGAGCGCGCCCACGGCGGCCACCGAGATCGTGTCGCCGTACGCGACCTCGAGCGCGAGCGCCTGGCCCACGCCGACGAGCGCGACGATCGCCAGCAGACCGATCAGGTCCGGGCTGGCCCCGAAGACGAGCCCGAGCGCGCCGCCGGTGGCGCCGATGACGCTCACTGCCGTCACGAGCGCGGTCAGCCGCGCGGAGAGCGAGAGGAAGCGCGGGCCCTGGAGCGCGTGCGGGCGCGGGTGGACGCGCCGCTCCTCCGGCGGCTTCGCCTCACGTGCCCCGGGGAGCGGGGACGTGTGGTCGCCGTCCTCGGGGACGGCCGCGAGCCTGGCGCTCCGCTCCGCCGGCAGGAGGAGCGGCTCCGAGCTCGCGCCGAGGACGCGGTTGCGCCCCTGGAGCTTCGCGCGGTAGACGGCGAGGTCGGCCTGGTGGATGAGCTCGTTCGCGTCGGTCGCGTCCTTCGGGAAGCCGGCGACGCCGATCGAGACGGTGACGCGGATCGGCTCGCTCGACGTCTCGACGTCGAACTCGTGGCTCGCGACGGCGCGGCGGATCCGCTCGGCGATCTCGAGCGCCTGCTCCGGCGGCGTCTCCGGGAGGAGGATGCTGAACTCCTCCCCGCCGAACCGCGCGGGAACGTCGTAGTGGCGCAGCTGCGAGCGGAACACCTCGGCGATCCCCTTGAGGACGGCGTCGCCGGCGAGGTGGCCGTAGCTGTTGTTCACGTCGCGCAGCAGGTCGAGGTCGGCCATGATCAGCGACATCGGCCGGTTCATGCGGTGCGCGCGCCCGAGCTCCTCGGCGAGCGCGGCGGCGAAGTGGCGGGCGTTGAAGAGCCCCGTCTTCGGATCGACGCGCGCCTCCGCCTGGAGCTGGGGGACGCTCAGCGAGCGGTGGACGACGAGGAGCGGCGCGAGCGCGACGGGGATCAGCCACGGGGAGCCCATCCAGAACGAGGCGAGCGCGACGCCCATCGTGGCGAGGACGAACTCGATCGTGAGGCTCTCGCTCGAGAAGAGGCCGGTCTCGCGGAGGGAGTGGCCGCGTGCGAGGTGGAGCATCGTCCCGAGCAGGAAGTGGTTCACCGCGACGAACACGACGCACGCGCCGAGCGCGCCGACGGCGAAGCGGAGGTCGCTGCTCGCGATCACGCCGTTCGCGCTCGCCGAGACGCGGAACACCGCCCATGCCGCGAGCGTGCTCAACGTGAAGTTGCAGATGTTGAAGCTCTGGATGTACCAGGGGTACCGCTCCTTCAGCCACTCCGGGATGTTCTGGAGCAGGCCGATGAGCACGATCAGCTCCGGCGGCAGGAGGATCGCCGCCGCGAGCAGGAACGCGACGGAGCTGTGGTACGACTGGTTCCGCGGCGAGCGCACGACGAAGATGTGCGCGATCGCGGCGGCGGTGCCGAGCGCGACGAACGTCCACCAACCGTCGACGTCCGCCCCACGCGCGAGGTTCGCGAGGAACGGGCTCGTCGCCGACAGCGTGATCGCCGCGAGGAAGACGAGGAACATCGCGGCGCGGCGCGGGAGGCGGCCGCGCGCGGCGGAGGCGATCGAGTCGGGGTCGGGGACGCGGTCGAGCTCGGAGGGGATCGCGGTCATGCTCGGATCTCCCTATCGGACGCGAGGTCCAGGAACCTGAGCGCTGTGGCGCAGCGGTTCGGAACGGCGAACATCGGTGCGTGCATCTCCTTCTCCCATCGTGGCCGCAGAAGCACGGAAGGCGAGCAGAGCGTGGCGCTCGCGGCAGACGGTAGAACCGCCCGGACGCTCGAGGCATCCCCCGTTTGCGGTACCGCCTTCGAGCCGCGGCGATTTCCCCCGATCGGGTGACATCGCGGATTCCGGGCCGGCGCTAGCCGTCCGCGGCGTTGTCGGCCCAGCCGGCTTCGGCCCAACCGGCCTCCGCCCAGCCCGCCTCGGCCCAACCGGCCTCCGCCCAGCCGGCCTCGGCCCAACCGGCCTCCGCCCAGCCCGCCTCGGCCCAACCGGCCTCGGCCCAGGCGGCCTCGTTCCACGCCGCCTCGTTCCACGCGGCGTTCGCGGCGGCCGCCTCGGCCCAGCCGGCGCTGTCGAAGACGGGAATCGCACCGCCCGCCGGGTCCGCGACGACGAACCGCCGCAGGCCGGCGTTCGGGTTCGGCGGGTTCGACGCCGCGACCGCGGCGGCCGCGTCGACGACGCCGACGCCGCCGGAGCGGTCGGACACGAGCGGCATCGCGCGCGCCGTCAGCATGATCGCGCCCTTCACCTGGTCGGGCGTCCAGCCCGGGTTGCGCGCGAGGATCTGCGCGGCGAGGCCCGATACGACGGGGGCCGCGAAGGACGTCCCGGAGAGGCGCATGTACCCGGGCGCGACGACGTTGCCGGGCCGCTCGGTGGCGAGCGTCGCGGTCGCGGGGACGGGGCCGATCATGTACCGGCCGGCCGCCGACACGTCGGGCTTGCCGAACCCGTCGAGCGTCCGGCCCCACACCGACCACGGCGCGACGGTGTCGTCGGCCAGCGACGTGGTGCCAGCGACGTCCGTCGCGCCGACGGTGATCACGAACGGGTCGTTCGCGGGTGCGTTCACCACCGGGCGCGCCTGCCCGTCCACCCCGTAGTTCCCGGCCGAGGCGACGACGACGACGCCCGACAGCCAGAGGCGCTGGACGGCGTGGTTGAGCGGGCTCGTCCGGATGCTGCCCGCGGGCGCGCCGAGCGAGAAGTTCGCGACGCGGATGTTGTGCGCGTCCTTGTTCGCGATGATCCAGTCGACCGCCGCGATCACGTCCGAGACGCGCGCCTCGCCGGCGTCGTCCATGACGTCGAGCGAGACGACGGGCGCGTTCGGCGCCGCTCCCGCGAAGCCGGGCGCCGCCCCCGCCGCGATCCCCGCGACGAAGGTGCCGTGGCCGCGGCCGTCGCCGCGGGAGTTCTGGCCGCTCGTCAGGTCGACCGACGCGACGACGCGGCTGCCGACGTCGGCGAGCGTCGTGTCCACGCCGGAGTCGACGATCGCGATCGCCGGCGGCTGCGGCGCGAGGAACGCCGGCGACGGGATGCAGCTCGCATCGAGCTTGAGGAGGGTGAGCGGGTCGACGGCGCACGTGACCTCGTCGCGCGACCACAGCTCCGGGAACCGGAGCGCCTTCGTCCACGCCTGCGTGGAGGTCGGCGCGAACAGCCGCACCTTCGCGTCGAACGTGATCGAGAGCCCGGGCGTCCGCGCGAGCCGCTCGACGGCCGCCGCGGGGAGCTCGAGCGCGACGCCGTTCGCGGCGCCGAGCTGCCGCTTCACCGAGCCGAGGCCGCGGGCGGCCTTCTCGGCGCCGGAGACGCCGTCCCTGCTCTGGACGATGACGCGGAGCTTCTGCCCCGGGTGCTGCTTCGCGTGCTCGAGCAGTCCCGGCGCGACGTACGAGCCCTGCTTCGGCTCCGAGGACTTGGCGCTTGCCGCGACCGGGACGAGCAGCGCGACGAGGGCGACCGTGAGCGTGACGGTGCCGCGCCCCCGGCTGCGGCCGCTGCCGCCGCCCCAGAGCGCGCTCGAGCGCGACTCGCCGGCCCGGGAGCCGCCGCCCCAGAGGGCGCTCGCCCGAGACTCGCCGCCGTTCGTCCGCATGACGCTGGTCCGCAGTTGCCGCATAGGAATCCGGGCTCACGGTAGGCAGCGACGGGTGAGCGATCCTCCCCCTGAAGGGGTACGGCGCGACAATCCCTCGTTCGAGGCACCCGGCGGGCGGAGCGGGGTACCGTTCCGCTCGATGCGCCCGCCGATCCCCCTCGCGCTCGAGATCGCGGCCGCGCGGGCGGCGGCGCGGCTCTCGCGGCTCGCCGGCGCCGGCGGCGGCACGACGGTCCCCGGGAAGCTGCTCTGGAAGCTCGACCCCGGCGCGATCGACCGGCTCGCCGCCCGGCTCCCGCTCGGGTCGGCGCTCGTCTCGGCGACGAACGGCAAGACGACGACGACCGCGATGCTGGCGGAGATCCTCTCGCCGCGGATCCGGCTGGCGCACAACCGTGCGGGCGCGAACCTCGTCTCCGGCGTCGCCTCCTCCCTGCTCGCCGCCGGCGACGCTGAGCTCGGGCTGTTCGAGGTCGACGAGGGCGCGCTCCCGGAGGTGGCGCGGCGCGTCCGGCCGCGGGCGATCTGTCTCGGGAACCTCTTCCGCGACCAGCTCGACCGCTACGGCGAGCTGGAGCTGATCGCCGGCCGCTGGCGCGACACGGTGGCGGCGCTCGGCGGCGAGACGACGCTCGTCGTGAACGGTGACGACCCGCAGGTCGGCGAGCTGGCGCGCCGCGCGTCGCGCGCCATCGTCTTCGGGCTCGACGACGCGCGGCACGCGCGGCCCTCGCTCCAGCACGCAGCGGACTCGAAGTACTGCGTCGAGTGCGGCACGCCGTACGAGTACGCGGCCGCGTACGTCGGCCATCTCGGCGACTACCGGTGCCCGCGCTGTGGCCACGCGCGGCCCGCGCTCGACGTCGTCGGCCGGTCGCTCGAGCTGCACGGGCTCGAGAGCGCGTCGTTCCTGCTCGCCACGCCGGACGGCGAGCGGCGGGTGACGCTCCGGCTGCCCGGCCTCTACAACGTCTACAACGCGCTCGCCGCCGCGGCGCTCGCGCGCGAGCTGGGGGCGTCGCTCGACGAGATCGCGGACGGGCTCGCGCGCTTCTCGGCCGCGTTCGGCCGGTTCGAGCGGATCGTCGTCGGCGACCGGAGCGTGCTCGTGCTGCTGATCAAGAACCCGGCCGGCGCGAACGAGGTCGTCCGGACGCTCGTCGACGGGCGTCCGCCGACGCTCGCCGTCGTCGCGCTGAACGACGAGATCGCCGACGGCCGCGACGTCTCCTGGATCTGGGACGTCGACTTCGAGCCGCTGATCGAACGCCTCGGGCGCGTCGTCGCGACCGGGACGCGCGCCGCGGAGCTGTCCCTCCGATTCAAGTACGGCGGCCTCGACCCGGCTGCGATCGACGTCCTGCCCGATCTCGGAGCCGCGCTCGACCGCGGCCTCGCGCTGACGCCACCGGGCGAGGAGCTCGTCGTCCTCCCCACGTACACCGCGATGCTGGCGCTGCGGAAGCTCGTCGCCGACCGCGGCTACGTCCGGCCGTACTGGGAGGAGCGGGCGGCATGACGCGCGTCGTCGTCGGGCACCTGTACCCGGACTACCTGAACATCTACGCCGACCGCGGGAACATGGCCGTGCTCGCGCGTCGCGCGGCGTGGCGCGGCCACGAGGTCGAGGTGCGGCCGCTCGGCATCGGCGACCCGATCCGCCCCGGCGAGCACGACCTCCTCTACGTCGGCGGCGGCCAGGACCGCGAGCAGGCGCTGATCGCGCCCGACCTCGCCGGACGCCGCGGCGAGCTGCAGGCGGCGCTCGACGACGGGTGCGCGCTGCTCGCCGTCTGCGGCGGCTACCAGCTGCTCGGACGCTTCTACCGCGGGCTCGCCGGCGAGGACCTTCCGGGCGCGGGGATCTTCCCGCTCGAGACGGTCGCGGGCGACACGCGGATGATCGGGGACGTGCTGATCGAGTGCGAGCTCGAGCCGGGCGAACGGCGGACGATCGCCGGATTCGAGAACCACGCCGGCCGCACGCGGCTGGACGAGGACGCGACGCCGCTCGGCCGCGTCGTCGCCGGGTTCGGGAACGACGGCGAGAGCGGTCACGAGGGGTGCCGCGTCGGGCGCGCGATCGGGACGTACCTGCACGGGCCGCTCCTGCCCCGGAACCCGTGGCTCGCGGACTGGCTGCTCGAGCAGGCGCTCGCGCACCGGACCGGCGAGCGCGTCCGGCTGGAGCCGCTCGCGGACGACCTCGAGGCCGAAGCGCACGAGGTCGCCGCCGCGCGCGCGCACCGCCGCGGCGGCAAGCGCTCGTAGCACGCCCGTGCACCCGTCGTTCCGCCGCCGCCTGCTCCGCCGCATCTGGGTGCCGCTCGCGCTCGCCGGGCTGCTCGTCGGGGGCGTCCTCGTCGGCCTCCCCTGGTACTACAAGAACTACCGCGGCGCGCTCCCGGACCGCGGCCTCTCGAGCGAGGAGATCGGCTGGGCGCGCGCGTACGCGCCGTTCCGGACGCGCGTCACGGACACGCTCGTCCTCGCGTTCGCCAATCGGAACTCCGTCGACGGCGAGCTCGGGCTGATCCTCGACGAGATCGCCGGCTGCGCCGCGGAGCTGCGGGAGCAGGTCGGGCCGGTGCCGACGGAGCGGCTGCGTCCGGTCGCGGAGCGCGCCGCCGCCGCATGCACCGCCGCCGACGCCGCGCGCGAGGAGTACCGCGCCGCCGGCGACGTCCCGAGCTGGCGCACGAGCGCGCGCATCGCGGGCGCGAACGACCTCATCCGCGGCGCGGAGTTCGAGCTGCGGCGGCTCCTGCTCGCGCAGCGCGCGCTGCCCCGGACGGCGGACCCGGGCGAGAGCCGCGTCGACGCGGCGCTCGGCGACGCGATCTCGCTCGAGCAGCCGACGGAGGTGCTGTGCTGGTCGAGCGACGAGTGGGAGCAGGTGCGCGCGGAGCTGGCCGCCGTCGGCCTGGAGGGCGACAGCCGGCTGCGGCGCGACGTCAACGCGTACCGGTTCCGCGTCCACGCGTCGCCGGACGTGTGCGGGACGCTGACGGACGCGGCACGCGCGCCGACCGACGAGGTCGCGACGGCGCTCCTCGCCGTGCTCCACGCTGCGCAGCACGCGGTCGCGGACGTCGCGGACGAGCGGGCCGCGCAGTGCGCGGGCGTCGGCCTCGCCGAGCAGGCGGCGCGGCGGCTCGGGATCGGCGGCCGTCGCGCCGCGGAGGTCGCGGCGCGTGCGCGCGCCGTCTCAGGGTGCCCATAGCGACCCGAGGTACGCGACCGGGTCGCCGGGCTCCCACCGCCGCAGGAACCGCTGGATCGGCGGGTGCAGCACCACGCCGTCGAGCTCGTCGACGTCGAAGAGCCGGTGGCCGCGCACCGCGTCGTCCTGCGAGGTCACCTCCTCGAGCGAGTTCTCGGAGAGGTCGGCGGCGAAGATGATGTGCACGACGTGCTTGTCCGGCACCGGCCCCCGCCGCGGCGAGATCGAGTCGACGAGCGCCACCGGCCCCTCCACCGGGACCTCCTCGTCCTCGCCGACGACGCCGATCTCCTCGTACAGCTCCCGCTGCAGCGCGTCCGTGAGGCTCTCCCCAGCCTTCACGCCCCCGCCGGGGAGCAGCCACACCTCCTTGCCGCCCTTCTCGTGGCGGCAGAGGAGGATGCGCCCGCGCCAGCGGAGGATCGCCGAGACGCGGATGCGTGGCTCCGCCATGGGCTACGACGCCGACGAGCCGAACCCGCGGACGCCGCGCTCGCTCTCCGGCAGCTCCTCGACCTCGACGAGCTCGAGCTCCGGGATCGCGAGGACGACGAGCTGCGCGATCCGCATCCCCGCCTCGACCGTGAACGCGTGCTCGCGATCCGTGTTGAGCAGCACGACGCGGAGCTCCCCGCGGTAGCCGGAGTCGACGAGGCCCGGCGTGTTCACGATCGAGATGCCGTGCCGGGACGCGAGGCCGGAGCGCGGCTGGACGAACCCCGCGTAGCCCTCCGGGATCGCGACGGCGAGCCCCGTTCCGACGACCGCCCGGTCGCCGGGTCCGAGCTCGACGCGCTCGCAGGCGGAGAGGTCGAGGCCCGCGTCGCCGGCGTACGCGCGCTCCGGGAGCACCGCGTCGTGGCGCAGCCGCCGGATCGGGAGCTCGATCACGGCGCCGAGCGCGCCGACGGCTCGGCGTGCTCCGCCTCGGCGACGAGGTAGGCCGCGTAGCGCCTCACGTCGGCGGCCGGGAGCCGCGCGCTGACGAGGACGCCGTCCGGCATGTCGACGCGCTCGTCGATCGGCGCTCCGAGCGCGTAGAGCTCCGCGAGCTTGCCGCCCTCGTCGTACGGGAGGAGCAGCCGGACGTGCTCGAAGCGGTCGGCGAAGCGCGCCGCGAGGCGCGCGCGCAGCTCGTCGAGCCCCTCTCCGGTCAGCGCCGAGACCTGCAGCGCGTCCGGGTACGCGTTCGCGAGGCGCCGGCGCCGCAGCGGGTCGACGGCGTCGACCTTGTTGAGGACGAGCTCCGTCGGGAGCTCGCGCGCGCCGATCTCGGCGAGGACGCTCTCGACGGCGCGCCGCATCTCCTCGAGCCGCTCGTCGGAGGCGGACGCGTCCAGGACATGGAGCACGAGGTCGGCCACGAGCGTCTCCTCGAGCGTCGCCGCGAAGCCCTCGACGAGCTGGGTCGGCAGCCGACGGATGAAGCCGACCGTGTCGGTGACGAGGTACCGCCGCCCGTCGTGCTCGAAGCCGCGCGTGGTCGGATCCAGCGTCTCGAAGAGCCGGTTCTCGACGGAGACCTCGCCGTCGGTCAGCGCGTTCAGGAGCGTCGACTTGCCGACGTTCGTGTACCCGGCGAGCGCGACGGTCGGCGTCTGGGAGCGCCGCCGTTCCTTGCGGCGCGTCTCGCGCTGCTTCGACAGCTCGCGGAGGCGGCGGCGCAGCAGCGTCACGCGCCGGCGCGCGAGGCGCCGGTCGGTCTCGAGCTGGCTCTCGCCGGGCCCCCTCGTGCCGACGCCGCCGCCGAGCCGCTCGAGGTGCTGCCACATGCCGCGCATCCGCGGCAGGTTGTACTCGAGCTGCGCCAGCTCGACCTGGAGCTTCCCCTCGGCCGTCACGGCGTGCTGCGCGAAGATGTCGAGGATCAGCTGCGTCCGGTCGACGACGCGCGCCGCGAGCGCGTTCTCGAGCGTCCGCTGCTGCGTCGGCTCCAGCTCGTCGTCGACGACGAGCACCTCCGCCTCCGCCGCCGCGTACGCCTCCTTCAGCTCCTCGAGCTTCCCCTTCCCGACGTAGCTGCGCGGGTCGGGGCGGTCGCGGTGCTGGACGAGCTCGGCGACGACGCGCGCGCCGGCGGTCCGCGCGAGCTCGCGGAGCTCTCCGAGCTCATCGGCTGGGTCGGCGCCGGAGGCGAGCACCGCGAGCACGAACGCGCGCTCCGGCTCCGCGCCCGGAGCGGGATCGGGCTGGCGAGTCACAGCCGGAAGTATGCCGCTTGTGCCGCGGGGCCACTAGGCCGGCGCGGGTACGATCGCCGCCGTGCGCGACGCGGAGCAGGCCCTGCGCGAACGGCTGGTCGAGCGGACGCTCCAGCTCGTCGACGTCCCCTCGGTGAGCCGCGAGGAGCAGGAGCTGGCGGAGCTCGTCCGGACGCTCGTCCCGCCGCCGCTCGAGCTCGTCTACGACGAGGACGACTGCCTCCTGTACGCGACGCCGGGCCGCGGCTCCGGGCCGCTGATCGTCCTCGCGGGCCACCTCGACACGGTGCCGCCGCAGGGGAACTTCCCCGGCCGCCGCGAGGGCGACGACGTCGTCGGCCTCGGCGCGAGCGACATGAAGGGCGGGGTCGCCGTGATGCTCGAGCTCGCGCGCTGGATCGCGGCGGAGCGGCCGCCGCTCGTCGGCGACGTCGCGTTCCTCTTCTTCGGCCGCGAGGAGCTGTCGATGGAGGAGAGCCCGCTCCCCGCGCTGTTCGAGCGCGTGCCGTGGCTCTGCGACGCGGAGCTCGCGATCGTGCTCGAGCCGACGGACTGCGCGATCCACGCGGGGTGCATGGGACACCTGCGGGCGCTCGTCGTGTTCGAGGGCGAGGCGGCGCACTCGGCGCGGCCGTGGATGGGCCGCAACGCGATCGCGGAGGCGGTCGAGGGGCTCGCGCCGGTGCTCGCGCACGAGCCCCGGGAGGTCGAGCTGGAGGGACTCACGTTCACCGAGGTCCTCTCGGCGACGCAGATCCACGGCGGCGTGGCGACGAACGTCATCCCCGACCGCGTCGAGGTGACGCTCTCGTTCCGCTACCCGCCCGACCGGACGCCGGAGGAGGCGGAGGCGGCGCTGCGGGGGCTCCTCGACGGCGGGGGGCGGATCGAGGACGCGTCGAACTCCCCGTCGGCGCGCGTCGTCACCGACACGCCGCTCGTCCGGCGGCTGCGCGAGGCGGGCTCGTTCGAGGTGCAGCCGAAGCAGGCGTGGACGCCGGTGGCGGAGTTCGCGTCGCGCGGGATCGACGCCGTCAACCTCGGCCCGGGCGAGACGCGCTACGCGCACAAGCGCGACGAGCGGATCGGCGCGGGGTCGCTCGTCCGCGTCTACACGGCGCTCGAGCGGTTCCTGCGGGCGGGATGACGCCCGTCTCCCCCGTCCTCGCCGGCCTCTCCTCGTACCCGTTCGTACGGCTCGAGGAGGCGAAGCGCGCGGCCGCGGCGAGGGGCGTGACGCTGATCGACTTCGGCGTCGGCGATCCGCGCGAGCCGACGCCGGAGTTCATCCGCCGCGCGCTCCGGGAGAACGTCGCGGAGACCCATTCCTACCCGCTCGCGCAGGGGCTCCCGGAGCTGCGCGAGGCGATCGCCGCGTGGTGTCGCCGCCGCTTCCGCGCCGTCCTCGATTCCGACCGCGAGGTGATCCCGACGCTCGGGAGCAAGGAGGCGATCTTCTCGCTCGCGCTCGTCCTCGTCGACCGCGGCGGCGGCCGCGACCTCGTCGCGGTGACGGAGCCGGGATACCCGGTGCCCGAGCGCGGCGCGCTCTTCGCCGGCGCCGAGCCGGTGCGGCTCCCGCTCCTCGCCGAGAACGGCTTCGTGCCCGACCTCGACGCCGTCCCGGACGAGGTGTGGTCGCGGCTCGCGATCTTCTGGGTCAACTACCCGAACAACCCGACCGGCGCCGTCGCGCCACGGGCGTTCTACGAGCGGCTCGCGGAGCTCGCACGCGAGCACGGGTTCGTGCTCGCCTCCGACGAGGCGTACACGGAGCTCTGGTTCGAGGAGCCGCCGGCGTCGGCGCTCGAGCTCGCCGACCGGCGGAACGTCCTCGTCTTCAACACGCTGAGCAAGCGCTCGTCGATGACGGGCTACCGGTGCGGCTTCGTCGCCGGCGACCCGGAGCTCGTCGCGGCGCTGCGCGCGTTCCGGCCGAACATGGGCACCGCGCCGCAGGAGTTCGTGCAGCGCGCCGCGGTCGTCGCCTGGGGAGACGAGGAGCACGTCGAGGCGACGCGGCAGGTCTACCGGCGCAAGCGCGACGTCTTCCTCGCGCTCTTCGCGCGGAAGGGCCTGCGCGTCGCGGGGAGCGCCGCGACGATGTACCTCTGGGTCGAGGTGCCCGGAGGGGAGGGCTCGGAGGCGTTCGCGGCGCGCCTGCTGGAGCACGGCGTCGTCGTCTCCCCCGGCTCGTTCTTCGGCGCGTCCGGCGAGGGATACTTCCGCGTCGCGCTCGTCCCGCCGCTCGAGGCGTGCGAGCGCGCCGTCGAGATCCTGGAGGAGGTGCTGTGACGCCCGAGCAGGTGGAGGAGGTCGTGGCCGCGCTCGACCGCGGCGAGCGGCGCGTGGCGGAGAAGCGCGACGGCGAGTGGGTCGTCGACGTCGAGGCGAAGCAGGCGATCCTCGAGTACTTCCGCATCCGCAAGGTCGAGCCGCTCGAGGTTGGCGCGTTCCAGTTCCAGGACAAGGTGCCGCTCAAGCGCGCCGCCCCCGGCGTGCGGATCGTTCCTCCGGGCGTGGCGCGCTACGGCTCGTACCTCGCGGAGGGCGTCGTGCTCATGCCGGGCTACGTGAACATCGGCGCCTGGGTCGGGGCCCGGACGATGGTCGACACGTGGGCGACGGTCGGCTCCTGCGCCCAGATCGGCGCGGACGTCCACCTCGCCGGCGGCGTCGGCATCGGCGGGGTGCTCGAGCCGGCGCAGGCGCGCCCCGTGATCGTCGAGGACGGCGCGTTCATCGGGTCGCGGTGCATCGTCACGGAGGGCGTCGTGGTCGGCGAGCGCGCGGTGCTCGCGCCGAACGTCTCGCTGACCGCGTCCGTCCCGATCATCGACGTGACCGGGCCCGAGCCCGTCGAGCACCGCGGCTACGTGCCGCCGGGCTCGGTCGTCCTCCCCGGCACGCGGCCCAAGGAGTTCCCCGCAGGGACGTTCCAGGTCGCGTGCGCGCTGATCGTCGGCAAGCGGAGCGAGCGGACGGACCTGAAGACGAGCCTCAACGACGTCCTGCGCGAGTTCGAGATCGGCGCCGGCTAGACCAGCTCGCCGCGCGCGATCTCGACGGCGGGTCCGACGAGCGTCGCACGGCCGTCCCCGTCGAGCTCGACGAGAAGGTCGCCGCCCGGAAGGCGGACGGTCACCGGCGACTCCGCCCACCCGTTGGCGACGGCGGCGGCGGCCGCGGCGACGGCGCTCGTCCCGGACGACTCGGTCTCCCCCGCGCCGCGCTCCCACACGGCGACCGTGAGGTCGTGCCGGCCGTCGACGCGGACGAGCTGGACGTTCGTCCGCTCCGGAAACCGCTCGTGCCGCTCGAGCGCCGGCCCGAGGCGAAGCAGCGTCGCGCGGTCGGGCTCGATCCGGACGACCGCGTGCGGGTTCCCGACGGAGACGGGCGTCAGCTCGACCCGCTCCTCCCCCACCTCGAGCGTCTCGACCTCGTCGACGCGCACGGCGCCGACCTCGAGGCGCACCTGCTCCCCGTCGACCGCCGCCGCGACCTCGCGGCCTCCGACGCGGAGGCCGACGCGCGCGTCGCCGCTCCGGAGCGCGAGCCACCGCGCGGCGATCCGCGCGCCGTTCCCCGAGAGCTCGGCGGTAGACCCGTCGGGGTTCCAGATCACGAGCTCCGCGTGCGCGCCGTGGATCGCGACGACCTCGAGGACGCCGTCGGAGCCGATCCCGCGCCGGGGATCGCAGAGCCGCCGCGCCAGCTCCGCGTCGACCGGCTCCTCGACGAGGAGGTACGAGTTCCCGAGCGCGTGCCACTTGGAGAAGCGCACCGCGTGGAAGTGAAGCGCATGCTTGACTCGCGCGCTCGCACCTGCGATCACTCTGGACATGTCCATTCGCCGCCGCCTCTCCCTCGTGCTCGCGGTCGCGATCCTGGGCGGGATCGGCGGGGGCGCGACGCCGGCGGCGATCGCGGCGCCGCTGGCGCCGGCGTCGCACTGCAGCGCCGGGTGGGTGAGCGCGAACCTGAGCTGGGGCCACAAGTGCCTCCGGGCCGGCCAGTTCTGCAAGCGCGGCGACCGCGAGTACGCGAAGTTCGGCTTCTCCTGCCCGTCCGGGCGCCTCGTTCGCCGCTGACGTGGGCTGGCGGTTCCAGCGGCGGCGGAAGATCCTCCCGGGCGTCCGCCTGAACGTCGGCAAGCGTGGCCCGAGCGTGACCCTCGGCCCGCGCGGCGCGCGCCTGACGGCCGGCCGCCGGGGGCTGACCGCGACGGCGTCCCTCGTCGGCACCGGGCTCGCGTACGTCTGGCGCAGGCGCAGGGGCTAGAGCAGCGACTCGATCTCGGCGGCGACGTCCTCAGGCGCGCGCGCCGCGTCGACGCGGACGAGCCCGGGAATCCGGCGCATCCACTTCCGCTGGTAGGCCGCGTACTGCCGGTTCCGCAGGACGATCGCCGCGCGCGCCTCGTCCGGCGGCAGCTCGGCGACCTCGCGCAGCCCCATGATCTTCCGCGCCGTGGCCGACAGCGGCTGCGCCAGCGCGCGGCGGACCTCCTCCTCCACCCCGCGCGCGAACATCTCCGCCGCGCGTCGCTCGATCCGCCGCTGCAGCTCGTCCGGCGGCACCTCCAGGCCGACGAGCAGCGTCGGGTGCCGCGTGTCGTCCGCCCAGAGCCGGGCGCCTTCAGGCCGGAGCGACGCGCCCGCGTCGGCGAGCTCGAGCGCGCGGACGACGCGCCTGCGGTCGTTCGGGTGCACCGCGGCGGCGGCACCGGGGTCGCGCGCCGCGAGCTCGGCGTGCGCGCGCTCCGGCCCCTGCTCGTCGTAGAGCCGCTGCCACCGCTCGCGCGCGCCGGGCGCGGGCGGCGGCGGGAGCTCGAGCTCCGCGAGCGCCGCGCGCAGGTAGAGCCCCGTCCCGCCGACGACGATCGGCGTCCGCCCCGCGCGGACGAGGGCGTCGATCGCCGCGTGCGCGAGCTCCTGGTACTCGCCGACGGAGGCGTCGTGCGTCAGCGGCCAGATCCCGACCAGGTGCGCCGGTCGCGTCGACTGGTTCGTGAGGATCGGCAGCCCGCGGTAGACCTGCGCCGAGTCGGCGGAGACGAGCTCCGCGCTCCCGAGCCGCTCGGCGAGCGCCTCCGCGACCGCGGTCTTCCCCGACGCCGTCGGCCCGAAGATCGCGACGACGCGCACGCCGCCTCAGAGGCCGAGCAGCCGCACCCGCCCCGGAGCGCGCCGCAGCTCCCGGTGCTCGACGCGGTCGAGCACCGACTCCAGCCGCGCGACGAGGTCGCGGACGGTGCCGCGGTAGGCAGAGCGCGTGCCGAGGAAGACGGCGGCCGCGACCGGCAACCCCACCAGGGCGAGCGGCGGCGCGACCGCGACCGCCGCGATCGCCGCCGCCGCGCCGCCTCCCGCGACGCCGCCGAGCGCGCCGCCGACGGCGTGGTCGCGGCGCGTCCGCTCGAGGTCGATCGCGACGGCGACGCAGCAGGATCCGGGGTCGACCTCCTGCACCCCCAGCTCGAGGCGCTCCGCGCCGAGGAGCGGGTGCCGACCGGCCAGCTTCCGCGTCGCGCGCTGCGCGCCCGCGAGCAGCCCCGACGCGGCTGCGTAGACGGTCTTCCCGTGCAGCCGCCGCTCGACGACCATGCATTCGACCTCGAGGAGGTAGGTCTCCAGCTCTCGCTCGACGTCGCGGACCGGGCGCGCCAGAACCCGCGAGGTGCCGGCGCGTGGCACGCCGACGTGGCGCGCCAGCCAGTCGCTCGACGGCGCCAGCCCGCCGTCGACCTCGGCCAGCGCCCGGCGGAGCGACGACGGAGCGAGCCCGAGCTCGTCGCCGATCCGCAGGAGCTGGGACTCGGAGAGCGCGTCGTCGCCCATCCCCGCCTCGCGCACGTGGAGCTCGATCGCACGCCCGATGACGGCCTCCACCTCGTCCCGCGACAGCTGCCGTTCCGGGGCGGCGCGGCGTGCCGGGAGCGGGTCTTCCACGGCTAGGCGGCGACGGCCGCGCGCTGCGTGCCGCGCAGCGTCGTCGACGTGGCGGCCTCGATGGTCACGGGGACGAGCTCCCCCGGGAGCGCGTCCCCTGCGAAGTTGACCGTCGTATTGCGGCGCGTGCGCCCGCGGAGGACGCCGGGGTCGGTGCGGCTCGGGCCCTCGACGAGCACCTCCTCCACGCGCCCGACGCGCGCGAGGTTCTTCTCCGCCGCGATCCGCTGGACGAGCTCGACCAGCCGCTCGATCCGCTCGCGCTTCACCTCCTCGGGCACCTGGTCCGGGAGCGTCGCCGCCTCCGTCCCCTGCCGCGGGGAGTAGACGAACGTGAACGCGCTGTCGTAGCGCACCTCCTCGACGACCTCGAGCGTCTCGCGGAAGTCCTCCTCGGTCTCGCCCGGGAAGCCGACGATGACGTCCGTGCCGAGCGCGAGGTCGGGGATCGCGGCGCGGAGCCTCTCCACGAGCGCGAGGTACCGCTCGCGCGAGTACGTCCGCCGCATCGCCTTCAGGATCCGCGTCGATCCCGACTGGAGCGGCAGGTGGACGTGCTCGCAGACGGCGCTGCACTCCGCCATCGCGGCGATCACCGGTTCGCGGAAGTCCTTCGGGTGGGGGCTCGTGAAGCGGATGCGGTCGATCCCCTCGACGGCGTCGACCGCGCGGAGCAGCTCGCCGAACTCCGTGTGGAGTTCCGGGGCGAGGTCGCGTCCCCAGGAGTTGACGTTCTGGCCGAGGAGCGTGACCTCGCGGACGCCTTCGCCGGCGAGCCGCGTCACCTCCGCGACGATGTCGCCCGGGCGCCGGCTCACCTCGCGGCCGCGGACGGCCGGGACGATGCAGTACGCGCACTTCGAGTTGCAGCCCATCGACACCTGCACCCACGCCTGGAACCGCCGTTCCCGGTGGAGCGGGAGCGTCGCCGAGAACTCGCGCTCCTCCCCCGTCCCGAAGCGGCCGCGCGCGAGGCTCTCGCCGTTCGCGCCGATCCACTGGGCGAGGTGCGGGATCGTCCCCGGCCCGAAGGCGACGTCGACGAACGGGTAGAGCTCGAAGAGGCGCTCGCGCTGCGCCTCCGCGTAGCAGCCGCCGACGGCCACGATCGCGTCGGGATCGCGCTCCTTCCGCACCTTCGCGTTCCCCATGTGCGCCGCGAAGCGCTGGTCCGGCTTCTCGCGGATCGTGCAGGTGTTGAAGACGAGCACGTCCGCGTCGTCGGGCGACAGCGCCTCGCCGAAGCCGAGCGACTCGAGCGTCCCCTTGATCCGCTCGGAGTCGTGCGCGTTCATCTGGCAGCCGAACGTCGTGACGAAGTACCGGCGCACGGTCGTAGCGTAGCCGCGGGCGGTGCGCGACGAGGTTGCCGGAAGGTCGCGCGAGGCCGAACCGGCATCGTGCACGACCAAGTAACAGACTGTTACTTGGTCGGTTCGGGCGCGCCCTGCCAGCCGCGGAAGTCGTCGCGCGTGAGCGGGCCGCGGACGGGGCGGCCGCTGTGGCGGTAGAGGCAGCACGGGCGACCGTCCAGCGTGAGGACGACGCGGTCGACCGCGGGGAAGTCGGTCAGCGTGTACACCACCTGCGCCGTCCCGTAGACGCCGAGGTCGCCGCCGCCGGCGAGGCGGACGCGCGCCGTCCCGTCGGCGACCGCGACCGACTCGACGAGGGTCCCGCGCGGGATGCCGGTCGTCAGCCCCGTCTCCCCCTCGGGCGTCGTCGGGCCGAGGAGGAGCACCGCGAGCGCGCGCGCAGGCGTCCGCGCCCGCTCGCGGGGCACCGGCGCGAGCTCGCCGCGCATGCCGAGCGTGCTCTCGTGGCCGTCGACGAGCCAGACGCGCGGCGTCGCGTTCGCGCCGCCGCACCCGGCGAGGAGACAGGCGGCGGCTGCGAGCGCGACGCGCACGACGTGGGTACACCGCCGCGGCCGGTGGGGTTCCGGGCGTCAGGAGGCGGAGCGGAGCCCCGCCTCGGTGACGTTGCGGGCGACGTCGGTGGCGCGACTCTCGCGGATCACCGTCACCTTCACCTGGCCCGGGTACTCGAGCTGGTCCTCGATCTCCCGCGCGATCTCGTGCGAGAGCAGCACCGCCCCGTCGTCGTCGATCTCCGTCGGTTTCACCATCACGCGGATCTCGCGTCCCGCCTGCAGCGCGTACACCTTCTCGACGCCTGGCTTCTGCCCGGCGAGCTCCTCCAGCGCCTCGAGGCGGCGGACGTAGTTCTCGAGGCTCTCGCCGCGCGCGCCGGGCCGCGACGCCGAGATCGCGTCCGCCGCGATCAGCAGCACCGCCTCGACCGTCTGCGGCTGGATCTCGTAGTGGTGCGCCTCGATCGCGTGGACGACCGCCTGCGACTCGCCGTAGCGACGCGCGAGCTGCGTCGAGATGGCGGCGTGCGAGCCCTCGACCTCGTGGCTCATCGCCTTACCGAGGTCGTGCAGGAGCGCCGCGCGCTTCGCCGTCTTCACCCCCGCGCCGAGCTCCGCCGCCATGATCCCTGCGAGGTGGACGACCTCGAGCGTGTGCTTGAGGACGTTCTGTCCGTAGCTCGTGCGGAAGTGGAGCCGCCCGAGGACCTTCACGAGCTCGTCGTGCACCTCGCCGCAGTTCGCCTCGAAGACGGCCTGGCGCCCCGCCGCGAGCATCGACTCCTCGAGCTCCGCCTTCGCGAGGTAGAACGTCTCCTCGATCCGCGCCGGGTGGATCCTCCCGTCCTCGATCAGCTTCGCGAGCGTCAGCCGCGCGACCTCGCGGCGGATCGGGTCGAACGACGAGAGGACGACGGCGTGCGGCGTGTCGTCGATGATGAAGTCGACGCCGGTGAGGTTCTCGAGCGCGCGGATGTTCCGCCCCTCGCGGCCGATGATCCGGCCCTTCATGTCGTCCGACGGGAGCTCCACGACCGAGACGGTGGTCTCGGCGGCGTGGCTCGCGGCGACGCGCTGCAGCGCGTCGGCGACGAGGTTCCGCGCGCGCCGCCGCGCCTCCGTCTGCGCCTCCTCCTCGAGCTGGCGGACGCGACGCGCGAGCTCGTGCTTGACGAGGTCCTCCGCGCGCTCGAGGACGTGCTGCTTCGCCTCGTTGACCGTCATCCCGGAGATCCGCTCCAGCTCGTCGAGCTGCCTCGTCTTCAGCTGCTTCAGCTCGTCCTGGAGCTGCTTCAAGTGGATCTCGCGGTCGTTCGCGCCCTGGTCGCGCCGCGCCAGCTCGCGGAGCTTCGCCTCGACCTCCTGCTCCCGGGCGAGCACGCGCTCCTCGATCTTGAGGATCTGCGCACGCCGCTGCTGGACCTCGTCCTCGATCTCCGCGCGGAGCTTCACGTCGCGCTCCCGCGCCTCGATCTGCGCCTCGCGCCGCACCGCGTCGGCCTCGCGCGCCGCGTCGTCGAGGATCGCCGACCGCGCCTGCTCGGCGGCCGCGACGCGGAAGCTGCTCCAGCGGCGGACGACGAGCGTGGCGACGAGGGCCCCGACTGCGAGTCCGATCAGCGTTGCGACGACGACGAGCATGCGCGCTCCTGCCCTGTGGCCGCACAGGAGGCATGCCGCAATTCGCGAAGGCGGAGCCACCGGGGCTCCGGATCGGGTCGAGCTACGAGCCTACGACAGCGTGTCTGCTCCCACGGGGTCGGCGGCTCGTTCGTGGTGCGGTGTCGGGAACTGCCTTCGTCAAATGTCGGAAATGCGCCCTATGCAGGTAAATATGGAAGTCGAGCGCTCTCATCCTACCGTTCCCGGCGCCTCCGCGCCACCATCGGTCAGCACGGCCTCGACGGCGTCGTCGCCGAACCCCCGGCGGGCCAGGAGCCGCGCGGTCGCAGCGCCGCCGCCCCGCCGCGCGGCGACTGCGCGCGCGCGCTCGGCCTCGGGCGGGAGCGAGTCGACCGCGTCCGCCACCGCCTCTGGGGCGATCCCGCGGCGCTCCAGGTCCCACCGGATCGCCGCGTCGCCGTAGCCGCGGTCGGCGAGCGCCGCCGCACGGGCGGCGGCGAACCGCTCGTCGTCGACGAGGCCGACGCGCTGGAGCGTCTCGACGGTCTCGCGGCGCTCGACCGGCGGCACCCCCGCGCGTTCGAGGCGCGCGTCGAGCGAGCGGGCGGAGTGGTCGCGACGTCGCAGCGCCCGTCCTGCGGTCGCGAGCGCCCGCGTCCGCCGCAGCTCCTGGGCGAGCGCGCGCGCCCGCGGCCGGTCGAGCGGCTCGCCGACGGCGAGGCCGCAGCGCACGAC
>Ga0247713_1000449_pt1 | contig 25394 bp, 20 predicted proteins | sample 21E_NmetaG_FD_189936 | JGI IMG/M metagenome (GOLD analysis project Ga0247713, IMG submission 189936) | Soil microbial communities from hillslope of Landscape Evolution Observatory, University of Arizona, Oracle, AZ, United States - 2-1-E_N | ecosystem: Engineered > Artificial ecosystem >... | reverse complement strand
CCTCGTTGTCCCGGATCACCGCGAACGATTCGCGCAGCGAAGCCTTTCCCTGGCGGATCGACTTGATCTCGCTGCCGGTCAGGACGATCCCGGCCTCGAACGAGTCGAGGATGGTGAAGTCGTGGCGGGCCTTGGGATTTGATATCGCGCCCGCGGTCGCCTTCTTTTTCTTGGTGGCCATGCTCCCGAGTCTAGTGCCCCTCCCGCCGCCCCACGGCACCGGTGGGGCGCCCGGCGCCCCTAGCTGGCGGCTTTGGTGGTGCTGGGAGCCTCCGCCAACATTCCAGACAGGATTTCGGTGGCCTTGGCGACCTGCCTGTCCCGGTCGGCCACCTCCACGTCGGGAAGGACCCCGTGTTCGCCGATCCCCCGGCCGCTGGGCGTGAAGTAGGACGCCACCGTGAGCTTGATCGCGCTCCCGTCGGAAAGTCCGACCACCCTTTGGACCGACCCCTTCTTGTAGGTCTCGGTACCGACGATCAGGCCGCGCTGGCGGTCCTGGATTGCGCCGGCAACTATCTCGGAGGCACTGGCGGATCCCTCGTCCACCAAAACCACCAGAGGCAGCTTGGTGGTCACCGGTCCCCGGGCCCGGTAGACGACCTCCGGCTTGCCCCGCTCCCGGTAGGTGACGATGTTGCCCTCGTCGAGGAATACGCTGGCCACCTGCACCGCCTCGTCCAGCGACCCCCCGGGGTTGCCTCTGAGGTCCAGGATGAAACCCTTGGCGCCCTGGGCCTGCATGGCGGTCACCGCGTCACGAATCTTTCCGCCGACCCCGCCGGTGAACGAGAGCAGGTTCAATATCCCCACGTCGTCCTTCATCGTGGTTTCGACCGAGGGCAGGTCCAGCTTCTTGCGGCTGAGGGTGAACTCCTGGGGTATGCCGGCTCCTCTTATCACCTTGATGACGACGTTGGTTCCCTCCCGGCCCGCGATCCGCTGGCCGACCTCGTCCAGCTCGAGCCCGGCGACCGGCTTGCCGTCCACGGCGGTGATGAGGTCGCCCGGCTCCATGCCCGCCGCGGCGGCCGGGGTGTCGGGAAGGACCGACACGATCTTGGTCAGCTCACCCGCCCGGTTCAGCCAAACCCCCACCCCGGAGAACTGGCCGGTGAGCAGCTCGTCGCCGAGCGCCCGGTAGGCCTGGGGGTTGTAGTACAGCGAATGCGGGTCGTCCAGACCCTGGAGCATGCCCTTGACGGCGCCTTGGATCAGGCGCTTGTCGTCGGGCTCGGTCAGCGCCATGGAGTCGATCCGGCTCTGCGCCTCCTCGAGGATCTGGTACCGGGAACCCTCCGATGAGCTGGACCGGCCGAGGGTGAAACCGAAGACGAAGAAGGCAGCCGGGACGGCCAGGGCCGCGAGTCCCGCAAGGATTTTCGTGGAATGTCTTTTGAACACCGCTTAAGGATTATCCACGACTTCCGGGGCGGAGCCCTCGGCGGGTTCCGTGCCCCTGGGTCTAGTTGCCTAGACCTCCAGGAATCGGCGCAGCGCCAGCGTGGACCCGAAGATCCCGATGACTATGCCGATACCCAGCAGGGTGAAGAACATCCGGATGATGCTGCCGCTGCTGACGGTAAGGGGAAGAAACAGGATCGCATCCTGCATGCGGTCCAGCCCGAAGACCTTCCCGGCGTAGATCAAAGCCGAGGCCACCAGCGCTCCCAGTGCGGCCTGGACGGTGCCCTCGAAGATGAACGGCACCCGGATGAACCAGTTGGTGGCTCCCACCAGCTTCATGATGCCGATCTCCTTGCGCCGGGCGTAGATCCCCAGGCGGATGGTGTTGGCAATCAGAAGGACGGCGGCGCCCAGCGTCAAAACGATGGCAATCACCAGGATTGTGCGAACCACCCCGGTGAACTTCAGCAGGCGCTTCATCGCCTCACCGCCGAACTGGACCTCGTCCACCCCGGGCTGGCCCTGCAGCCTGGAGGCCACCGGCTCGGCCGAGTTCGGGTCCTTCAGCTTGATGCGATAGGACGCCGGCAGTGCGTTGGGGTCAACGTTCTCCGTGATCGCCGGACTGTCCTTGAACATCCGCTTGTACTCCTCGAACGCCTCCTCCTTGGACTCGAAGAAGACTTCGTCCACCTCAGGCATGCCGTTGGCCTGGGAGCCCAGAGCCTTGACTTCCTCGGGCGTGGCCTCGTCGCGCAGGAACACGTTCAGCTCAACCTTGCCCTCCCAGGAGGACACCATCTTGGTGAGCACCTCTCCGCCCACCATGACGACACCCAACAGCAGCAGGCTGATGGAGACGGTGGAAACGGCCGCCAGGGTCAAAAGGACGTTGCGGCGAAGGTTCGAGACGGTCTCGTCGACGAAGTAGTTGACCCGTAAAGCCACGCCTAGGCTCCTTTCGGACGATCAAAAGCAGGGACGAGCGATGATTCGTTCATAGGTTCTTTAACCGAGGCCGTAAACGCCGCGCACCTGGTCTCGCACCAGCTTGCCGCCGTCCAATTCGATGACCCGCTTGCGCGAACGGTCCACGACCGCGTGGTCGTGAGTGGCGATCAGGACCGTGGTACCGCTCTCGTTCAGCCGTGCGAGCAGGTTCATGATGTCTGCCGATGTTGAAGGGTCAAGGTTGCCGGTGGGCTCGTCGGCCAGCAGGATCGGCGGCCGGTTGACCATGGCCCGGGCAATGCAGACCCGCTGCTGCTCACCGCCGGAGAGCTCGTGGGGCATGCTGTTCAGCTTGTCGGTAAGGCCCACCAGCTCGATTATGGCGGGCACCCGCTGGTTGATGATGTGCTTGGGCCGGCCGATGACCTCCAGCGCGAAGGCCACGTTCTCCCGGACCGTCTTATTGGCCAGCAGCTTGAAGTCCTGAAAGACGCAGCCGATGTTGCGGCGCAGATAGGGAACCCGCCACCGTGGCAACTGGCCGATGTCTTTGCCGGCTACGTAGATGGTGCCCTCGCTGGGCTCTTCCTCCTTCAACAACATTTTGATGAAGGTGGACTTGCCCGAACCCGAAGACCCCACAAGGAATACAAACTCTTCCTTCTGGATGTCTGTCGAAATATCGCGCAGGGCGACAACGGAGCCCTTGTATACCTTGCTTACGTTCTCTAGGCGAATCATGGTTGGGTGATTGACAACCCTTTCCAAGAGATGACGTCGGACCTATCAAGTCGCGCTCGGACTCAAGGCTGGATGCATCTTAGCACCGAAGGTGAAGCATAAGCCGTAACCGATCGGCTGGATATAGATAACACGGAATTCACTGGTCGCCGGACACATAGTGGCTACGGCGAACGCTCACAGTGATAATCGGCCTAGGTCCGGCTCCCGGCAGTTGCCCTGCGGCGCCTCAGCTCAGCGTCTATGAAAACGTCCAGGTCGCCGTCCAGCACGGCGTCGGGATTGCCTACCTCAACTTCGGTTCGCCGGTCCTTGACCATCTGGTAGGGGTGCAGTACGTAGGAGCGGATCTGCGACCCGAACCCTATTTCCATCTGCTCGCCCCTGAGCTGATCCATCTCCTTTTGCTTCTCCCGCCGCTCCAGCTCTGCCAGGCGGGCGGCCAGGACTTTCATGGCGACTGCCCGGTTCTGCAGCTGCGAGCGCTCGTTTTGCACCGTGACCACCGTGTTGGTCGGAATATGGGTGATCCGGATCGCCGAGTCGGTGGTGTTGACCGACTGACCCCCCGGCCCCCCGGAACGGTAGACGTCAATCCTCAGCTCGCCGGGGTCCAGCTCCACCTCGGCTTCCTCGGCCAGCTCGGGGATCACGTCCAAGCTGGCGAACGAGGTGTGCCGGCGGGCCGAGGAGTCGAACGGGGAGATGCGCACCAGACGGTGCACTCCCCTCTCGGTGGACAGGAGGCCGTAGGCGAACCGGCCTCGAACGCTGAACGTGGCACTCTTGATGCCCGCCTCCTCGCCCGGCTGGATGTCCAGAACCTCTGCCTGTAGCCCGTCGTGCTTTTCCACCCAGCGAAGGTACATCCGCAGCAGCATCTGGGCCCAGTCGTTGGCCTCGGTGCCGCCCTCGCCGGCGTTCAGGCTGGCGATTGCATCGGCCTGGTCGTGCTCGCCCGACAGCAAGGCCCGGATCTCCAGGCGCTCCAACTCGGCATCCAGCTGGTCCAGCAGGCCGACGGCTTCCCGGTGGGAACCCGCATCGTCCTCCTCGGTGGCAAGCTGCCATAGGGTCTCGGCCTCTTCCAGCTTGGCCGACAACCCCTCATGGGCGCCGATGTCGTCTTCCAGGCGCGACAACTCCGTCATTGACCGGGTGGCTGATGCCTGGTCGTCCCAGAACCCCGGCTGGGCGATCCTGTCCTGAAGCTCTAGGTTGCGGGTGCGCTTGGTCTCGATGTCAAAGGAACTCCTTAAGGTCATCGAGCTTGGCCGCCGCCTGCTTAAGGCGGGGCTGGAGATCCTCAAAGTCGGACACGGCTAGACCTCCCTGCCATGGCACATCTTGTACTTCTTGCCGGACCCGCAAGGACAGGGGGCGTTGCGGGGCACCTTGTCGGAACGAGCCGGCTCGCCTGCTATGCCTTCCGAGGTCCCGGCCAGCCCTGCCTCGGTGCGGGCGCTCTGCATGGCGGTGGCGGTCTGGGGGGCGGTGGCCCGGGTGGCCGGCACCGGCTGGGCCTGGGGTTTGGGCTCTTCCACCACCTGGACGTGGAACATGTAGCGTACGAACTCCTCTTTCAGCGAGTCCATCATTGCGGAGAACATGTCAAACCCCTCGCGCTGGTACTCGGTGAGCGGGTCGCGCTGGCCGTAGGCCCTCAGGCCGATTCCCTCCCGCAGCTGGTCCATCTCGTACAGGTGCTCCCGCCAACGGGCGTTGAGGATCGACAGCAGAACCAGCCGCTCCAGCTCGCGGAACCGTTCACTCCCGATCTCCTCCTCCCGCTGGGCGTACAACGCCAGCGCTTCTTCGAGATACGCCTCCACCACATCGTTGTAGCCGGCGGTCTCGGGGTCAAAGGTCCCGGTGAGCTTGGAGGGATAGATCTGAACGATGGCCGTCTCCAGACCCTCCCAATCCCAGTCCTCGGCGTTCACCTCCGGGTTGAGATAGATGGCAACCGTGTCTTCGACGACGTCGGTCAGGATCTGCTCGGCCCGCTCCGACAGGTCCTGGCCCTCCAGCAGGGCACGGCGAGCCCGGTAGACCTCGTCACGTTGCTTGGACAGCACTTCGTCGTACTTCAGCAGGTTCTTGCGGATCTCGAAGTTCTGTGACTCCACCTGGGATTGGGCCCGCTCGATAGCCTTGGAAACCATTTTGGCCTCGATCGGCTGGTCGTCGGGCACGCTCATCTTCTCCATGACTGAATTGATCATGCCGGTGGCGAAGAACCGCATCAGGTCATCCTCCAATGACAGGTAGAACCGGCTTTCCCCCGGGTCTCCCTGGCGGCCGGACCGGCCTCGAAGCTGGTTGTCGATCCGGCGCGACTCATGGCGCTCGGTCCCCAGCACGTACAGTCCACCCAGCTCGACCACCTTGTCGTGCTCGGCCTCACACTCGGCCTTTTTCTGCTCGAAGATCGGGGAGTACTCGGCCTCGTAGGCCTCACGGTCTTTGGCAGACATCAGCTCCATGAAGTACTCGTCGTTGTCCCACCCGCGCACCGACATCTCCTGGCGGGCCAGATACTCCGGGTTGCCGCCGAGCAGGATGTCAACCCCTCGTCCGGCCATGTTGGTGGCTACGACTACCGCTCCGATGCGGCCGGCCTGGGCAACGATGAACGCCTCACGTTCGTGGTTCTTGGCGTTCAGGACATTGTGGGGGACTCCCCGCCGGTCCAGGTAGCCGGCGAGCTTCTCGGACTTGGCCACGTCCACGGTGCCGACCAGGACCGGCTGGCCGTTGGCGTTGCGCTGGACCAGATCCTCGGTCAATGCCTTCCACTTGGCGTCCTCGGTCTTGTAGACCAGGTCCGGCTGGTCGATACGGCGCATATCCCGGTTGGTGGGAATCGCGTAGACATCCAGCTTGTAGACGTTGGCGAACTCGGCCGCCTGGGTCATGGCGGTACCGGTCATTCCGGACAGCTTCTCGTACATCTGGAAGTACTTCTGGATGGTCACCGTTGCTTCGGTGACGCTTTCCTCCTGGACCACCAGCTTCTCTTTGGCTTCGACCGCCTGGTGCAGGCCGTCGGACCACCGCCGGCTGGGCATCGTCCGGCCGGTGAACTGGTCGACGATCACCACTTTGCGGTCCTGGACGATGTAGTCGCGGTCCCGCTTGTACAGCTCCTTCGCTCTAAGAGCGGAGTCTAGATAGTGCACCAGGTGGGTCTGGACCTGATCGTAGAGGTTCTCCACGCCCAGCAGGGACTCCACCCGCGCAATCCCCTCTTCGTTGATGGCCACCGTCCGCTTGGCCTCGTCCACTTCGTAGTGCTGGTCGGCCTTCAGCTTGGGGACCAGGTTGGCGAAGGTCTTGTACCACTTGGCCGACTCGTCGGCGGCCCCGGAAATGATCAACGGCGTGCGCGCCTCGTCGATCAGAATGGAGTCCACCTCGTCGACGATCGAGAAGTGGTGACCCCGCTGGACGGTCTCGGGCAGGGTCAGCGCCAGGTTGTCGCGCAGGAAGTCGAACCCGAACTCGCTGGACGTCCCGTAGGTGATGTCGGCAGCGTAGGCCTCCCGCTTGGCTGCGAACGACCCCTGCGGCTGGATCAGGCCGACGGTGAGTCCGAGGAACCGGTAGATCTGCCCCATCCATTCGGCGTCGCGCTTGGCCAGGTAGGGGTTGGCGGTCACCGCGTGGACGCCCTTGCCGGTCAGGGCGTTCAGGTAGATGGGCATCGTGGAAACCAGCGTCTTGCCTTCGCCGGTCTTCATTTCGGCAATGGCGCCCGAATGCAGAACGGTGGCGCCGATCACCTGAACGTCGAAGTGGCGCTGGCCGATGACCCGCCACGCCGCCTCCCGCACCGCGGCGTAGGCCTCGGGCAGCAGCTCGTCCAGGGTTTCTTCGTTGTCCAGGCGGGTTCGGAATTCGACGGTCTTGGCCTGCAGCTCGGAGTCCGAGAGCTGTTTCATCTCGGGCTCGAAGTCGTTTACGCCCGCGGCAATCTGCGCCAGTCTTTTGAATTTCCGGCCTTCGCCCGCGCGAAGTACCTTGTCGAGAACGCTCACCTATCCATTATGACCCGTGTAACGGCGGCGTCCTCGACAAGGTCCCTGAGCCCGGACCTATCCGGAGTCCTCCGCCTGCCCGGGCGTGGTGACGTCGGCCAGGTCCCCCAGCGGCGGGGGAACCGGGTCCTTGGCCTGCCTGGCATGAGCCGGCTTGCCCAGGGTTTTCCGCTTGAAATCGCTCATTTGACGGCTCAGCCGGTCCACGGCTATGTCGATGGCCGCCCGGTGATCGGCGGCACAGGTCTTGGCTCGGAACGAGGGGCCGTTGGTGGTCACACCAACCTCGGCTATGTGGTTCTCACTTTTCAGCCGGCCCTCTTCGTACAGCTCCACGTCGATAAGTGAGATGGTGGCGCCGAACTTGCTCAGACGAGAAAGCTTCTCCGCAGCAAACCGCTCGAGTGAATCCGAAATGTGGTTGTGCTTACCGTGGACCTTGATTTCCATAGGAAGAACTCCTGTAGTTGGCGTTGCATTTCCTCAGAAACAACGAGAAATCACGCCCCGGCGGAGGCCGGCATACCGGAGTTGGCTCTGCGTTCTGGCTGACCTGGTCTTTGACCCCACACCCGCCTGCCGAGGCCTCGCACGGCCGGTGCTTCCGGCTTAGCAGCGCTCCGGCCCGAAATAAGCCGGCTCGCTCAAGCACTGCTGGAGCACCGTGGTGCCGTGCTTCGCACCTTCTCCCGGCGCCCGGGCGTTTCCCGGGTTCCGGGGCAGGACTTACCTCTAAACCGCACCATGCTCAGCAACCAATCGTTGCCTTAAGTGGATCCTTTCGCCTGCGACTAGCTTGGATTAAGAACTCCTTTCGAAGCTCCGCAACCACAGACCCAGAAGGCAGTGCCAAGCTTTGATTATAGATCCGCAGGGGCGAGGGCGAAAGACCTTGCGGCGCTGAGGGCCACCACCCGGGTAGCTCCCGCCGCCTTCAGCGCCCGGGCGGCCTCCGAGGCGGTGGACCCGGTGGTGAAGACATCGTCCACCACCAGCACCTGGTCGGGCGGGCAGATGGCGGCCCGGAAGGCGCCGGCCAGGTTCGTCCGCCGTGCCTTCGGGTCCAGCTTCATCTGCGGAGAGGTGCGCCGGACCCGGACAATCATCGGGTAGGCGGGCAACCCGAGCTGTTCGGCCACCAGGCCGGCCAGAACCCGGCCGTGATCGATGCCGGTGCTGCGCAGCCGGTCCGGGCTGGGCGATACCCAGGTGACGGCCTCCGTCTCCCCGGCCTGCGGGACCAGCTCACCGATCAGCTCGGCCAGCGGCCGGGCCAGCGAACGGCAGCCTGAGTACTTGAAGCGGTGGACCGCCGTGCGGACCACCGGCCCAAAGCTCACGGCCTGGCGGGCCAGATCGAAATGCAGCCGGCGCCCCCGACAGTCGACGCAGCTCGCCACCTGCCGTTGGGCGGGCCGGCCGCAACACCGGCAGACCTGCGGACCGATTCGCTCGAGGCGATCGAAGCACGTCCGGCAAAGTCCGCCCCGGGCAGCCCGGCCGCAGCCGGCACACCTTTCCGGACAGAGCAGGTCTGGCAAACCCAACATTCCCCTGATGATAAAAAGCACCGCCGACAGATTTTTTCAGGCCTCACGGCTCGCAGCCCTCGGCTCCCCGGCGAAAGCCGGATAGCCTGATTTCCATGGATGCGGCCGGCCCGGAGGGCAACGCGATTGTGGTCGACGGGCTGCGCAAGTCCTACGGCGCCCTGGTAGCGGTGGACGGCATCTCGTTCGAAGTGAGACAAGGCGAGTTCTTCGGAATCCTGGGACCCAACGGCGCCGGCAAGACCACCACCATGGAGATGGTCGAGGGGCTTCGCCGGCCCGACGCCGGCACGGTACGAATCCTCGGTGAGTCGCCCTGGCCGCGCAACTTCGGGCTTCTTCGGCGCATCGGAATCCAGCTCCAGGCGTCCGCGTTCTTCGACAAGCTCACGGCCGTCGAACAGCTGCAAACCTTTGCGTCGCTATACGGGGCCGACCGTAAGGCGGCCAGGGAGATGCTGGAGCTGGTGGGTCTCGGCGAGAAGGCGAACACCCGGGAGGACCGTCTGTCGGGCGGACAGCGCCAGCGCCTGTCGATTGCCTGCGCCCTGGTGCATGGCCCGGACGTGGTGTTCCTGGACGAGCCCACGTCGGGGTTGGATCCCCAGGCCCGGCGGAACCTCTGGGACGTCCTGGAGTCCATACGATCCCGGGGCAAGACCATCGTCTACACCACCCACTACCTGGAGGAGGCCGAGCAGCTGTGCGACCGGGTCGCCATCATGGAGTCGGGGCGGCTCCTGGCGGTCGACACCCCCGCCGACCTGGTTGCCGGCCTGGACGCCCCCACCCGCGTTCTGCTGAAGGCGGGTGTGATCCCGGTTGACACTGCTCGGGCAATAGCCGGTGTCGACGGCGCTGCGGAGGAGGGCGGCCTGCTGACGATCACCACCAGCAGCCCAGGGACGGTGCTGGCGCACCTGGCCGAGACCACGCCGCTGGACACGCTGCAAGTCCGCACCACTACCTTGGAGGACGTCTTTTTGCACCTGACCGGCCGGGCATACCGGGAATGAGCGCGTTCCGGAGCCTATCGATCGCCAGCCTCAAGAGCTTCTTGCGGGACCGGATCGCGGTCTTTTTCAGCTTTGCCTTTCCCCTGATATTCATCGTGATCTTCGGGTTGGTCTTCTCCGGCTCCGGAACCGGTCGGATCGAGATAGGGCTGGTCGGGGAGGGACCGGTGGCCTCCGCCCTCGAGTCGTCCGGTGCCTTCGAGCTACGCCGTTTCGACAGCCTCCCGGAGGCGCTTAACGAAGTGGAGGAGGGGGAGATCCCCGCCGCGGTGGCGGTTGAGGGGAACCGGGTCACGATCCGCTATGCGGCCAGCGACCCGGCGGCAGCCGCCACGGTGCGGGGAGTGGTCGAAGGGGTGGTCAACGAGGTCAACCTCAGGGTGGCCGGCGTCTCCCCCACCTACCAGGTCACCGCCCGGCAAGTAGAGGACTCCACGCTGCAACCGATCCAGTTCATCGTCCCGGGGATGATGTCGTGGGGCGTGGCGCTGGGGGCGGTCTTCGGATCCGCGTTCACCCTGGTCACCTGGCGGAGAAAGCAGGTGCTCCGGCGACTGCGGTCGGCGCCGGTGGGGTTGGGGGTCATTCTGGCGGCCCGGCTGGTGGCAACCCTGCTCATAGGTGTCGTCCAGGCCGTCGTCTTCATCGGAGTGGGACTGCTGCCGGCATTCGGGCTGCGGCTGTCCGGTCAGTGGTGGCTGGCTCTTCCGGTTCTGCTCCTGGGAATAGTCGCGTTCTTCGCGGTCGGCCTGGTGATCGGTGCGGTCTGCAAGACCGAGGAAGCCACCTCCGGCGTGGCGAACGCCATCATCGTACCGATGGCCTTCCTGTCCGGGGTCTTCTTTCCTTTGGACCAGGCACCCCAATGGATGAGGTCGGTCGGAGACTTCATGCCGCTCAAGCACATGAACGATGGTGTCTCGGCGTTCCTCGTGCACGGCCAGGCCCCGGAGGCGATGGCCGTCCCGCTTGTGGTCCTGGCGGGATTCACCGCCCTGATGACCCTCGTAGCAGCCAGGTTGTTCAACTGGGAGGCCGGCTAGCGCCGGCCGGTCCGCTTAGCCCAGCTCGGACTTCAACGGTATTGTTTAACCAGCAGGGGAAGCCAAGGTTAGTCCCCGCCGCGACTTTTCAATTGCCCGCTCCAAGGGAGGAATCCGTGACCCAAACGCCCGACTTCAAAGTAGCCGACCTGTCTCTGGCCGAGTTCGGACGCAAGGAGATCCGTCTGGCCGAACACGAGATGCCGGGCCTGATGTCGCTTCGGACCGAATACGGCGACAGCCAGCCGCTTGCCGGCGCACGGGTGACCGGCTCCTTGCACATGACAGTTCAAACTGCGGTCCTGATCGAAACCCTGGTGGCGCTGGGAGCAAAGGTTCGTTGGGCATCGTGCAACATCTTCTCCACCCAGGACCACGCGGCCGCCGCGGTGGCGGTCGGGCCCTCCGGGACTCCCGACGCCCCCCAGGGGGTGCCGGTCTTCGCCTGGAAGGGCGAGACCATGTCCGAGTACTGGTGGAGCACCGAGCAGGCGCTCACCTGGCCGGGCGAGGACGGGCCCAACATGATCCTGGACGACGGCGGCGATGCCACCATGCTCATCCACCGGGGCGTGGAGTACGAGAAGGCCGGTGCGGTCCCTGAGTCGCAGGTCAACGACAGCGAGGAGTGGCGGGTCTTCCTGGCCCTGCTGACCGAGCGCCTGGCCACCGAACCCGGAAAGTGGACCCGCATGGCCGAAGGCATCAAAGGGGTCACCGAGGAGACCACCACCGGCGTCCACCGCCTTTACGAGATGGCCCGCGACGGCAAGCTGCTGTTTCCCGCAATCAACGTCAACGACGCGGTCACCAAGTCCAAGTTCGACAACAAGTACGGGTGCCGGCACTCCCTGATCGACGGCATAAACCGCGGCACCGACGTCCTCATCGGCGGAAAGACCGCTCTGGTGTGTGGCTACGGCGACGTCGGCAAAGGCTGCGCCGAGAGCCTTCGGGGCCAGGGGGCCAGGGTCATCATCACCGAGATCGACCCCATCTGCGCCCTCCAGGCGGCGATGGACGGCTTCCAGGTGACCACCATCGAGGAGGTGATCGGGCAGGTCGACATCTTCGTTACCGCCACCGGCAACCGCAACATCATCACTGCCGAGCACATGTCGCAGATGAAGCACAACGCGATCGTGGGCAACATCGGCCACTTCGACAACGAGATCGATATGGACGGGCTGGCCAAAACCCCGGGTATCCGCAGGGAGAACATCAAGCCCCAGGTGGACACGTGGACCTTCCCCGACGGGCATGCGGTCATCGTGCTCTCCGAGGGCCGGCTGCTGAACCTGGGCAACGCAACCGGACACCCGAGCTTTGTCATGTCGAACAGCTTCACCGACCAGGTCATTGCTCAGATAGAGCTGTTCACCCGAACCGAGGACTACCCGATAGGGGTCTACGTGCTGCCCAAGCACCTGGACGAAAAGGTGGCCCGCCTGCACCTGGAAGCGCTGGGAGTGAAGCTGACCACGCTGACCCCGGAACAATCCGCCTACATCGGTATCCCGGTGGAGGGCCCGTACAAGCCGGATCACTACAGGTATTGATGCCCCGCGAGGGCCGGGCGGGACCTACTCAGAACCAGCGGGCGGGGCGTCTCTCAAAGCCTCCTTCACCCGGTCAATCAAGTCGATCGTGGTGGGGTTGACGCCGCCCGCGATCGCCAGGTAGGTGGCGACGAAGTCGCCCATGTAAATCAGGTCCAGCAACCGCGCCAGCGCCGACCGGGCTTCGGTCCTGACCTCCACCGCGACCGCCGCCCTGTCTGCCAGCAGGGGCAGGGTTACCCGGAATCGATCCTGGATGCGGGGATGCTCGCCGGGGTGGCGCAGGGTGACCAGGGCCATCTCCACGCCCACCTGCGAGCTCATCGGGCTCCAGCCCATCACCTCGTTGTGGTTCATCTCGGAGAACGAGTTCTCGAAGGCGTGGACCTTGCTGCACTCGTTCAACTGGCATTTCCAGCGGTATGCCGCTACGGCCCCGAGCCCCTCGGCCCCGTAAACCACCGGGATGGTTCCCACCAGGCTCTGCGCGATCTGTTTGGCCCGGTTCTCGGAGACGGGCACCGTGCGATTCCACTGCCCGGCCCGCCTTCGCAGGAGCTCCGTCGTTTCGGCCACGTCCGCTTCGTAGCTGCCTATGCCAAGGCCCTGGCAGACCGCCAGCAAAGGCAGCGACAGGTAGCCCAGGGCAGCCCGGGGCTGAAGGCCGGTCTTGAGATTTACGGCGGCACAGCCACGTTCCTCGCCCAACCGGGTGAGGGTGCCGCCGGCAGAAACAGTTACGATGCGGGCGCCGGCGGCGTGCGCCCTGCCAAATGCCTCGAGGGTTTCTTCGGTCTCGCCCGAGTACGAAACCGCAAACACCAGTGTGTCGGGACCCACCCATCCCGGAACCCCGTAACCCTTGGAAACCCGGACCGGTAGTTTGAAGCCAATTCCCAGAGCGGCCTTCAGCACGTTGCCGGAGATCCCGGAGCCCCCCATGCCGAGAATTACTATCCCGTCGATGTCTTTGGCTGAAGGCAGACCGTTTATCTGTTTACCCAGCAGCCAGCCGTCTTCGATCTGTTGGGGGAACTCTTCCACCAGGCTGAGAAATCCGAGCGGGTCGGTCTCGGACACCACATACGGATCGTCTAGATTGCTCAATCCTTTATGGCCTCAGAAACCAGCATGTGTGGGATGCCCTTCACCACCGGGTAGCGGTACCCGCAGGTCCCCAGGCAAGCGATCACCTGTTCCTTTTCCCTCAACTCTGTCTCGCCCCGGCAGTTCGGACAGATCAGCAGGCTAACCAGTTCCGGATCCAACCACTCGACCTTTCTTCCAGCCCATGCCGCTGGCAGTTATTGCTATGAAGCGCCGATTATCTCCAACAGTTCCCTGGTCCGGGCAGGACCGACCTCGGGATCGGCCGACTCGACGTTCAGGCGCAGCAGCGGTTCGGTGTTCGAGCCCCGGGCGTTGAACCACCAGTCAGGGTAGTCGACCGTCAGTCCGTCGCTCCAGTCCTGCTTCCCGTCGGGAAAGGCCTCGGCCAGCCGCTCTAGCGCCTTTTGCTGGTCGGATACCGCGGTGTTGATCTCGCCGGAATTCCAGTAGCGGCGCAGGGGCCGCAGGACATCACTCATCTTGCCCTCCTGCTTGCTGAGGGCAACCATCACGTTGAGGGCGCAGAGGATCCCGGAATCGGCCCGGAAGTTGTCCCGGAAGTAGTAGTGGCCGGAGTGCTCCCCGCCAAAAGCAGCGCCGGTCTCCGCCATGACCTGCTTGATGAAGGAGTGGCCGACCCTGGTGCGCAAGGGCACTCCGCCCTTCTCCCGAACGACCTCCGGTACCACCCGCGAGCAGATCAGGTTGTGGACGATGGTCGCGCCGGGCTCGCGGTCGAGCACCTCGCCCGCCACCAGCGCCGTCACCAGGCTGCCCGAGGCCGGGTCTCCTTTCTCGTCGACCAGAAACACCCTGTCCGCGTCTCCATCGAAGGCAAGGCCCAGGTCTGCCTGATGGTCCCGGATCGCTGCGATCAGATCCTTTAGGTTCTCGGGCTGGATGGGGTCGGCAGGGTGGTTGGGAAACGACCCGTCCAACTCGAAGTAAAGGGGTACGACCTCGATCGGCAGGCGGTCGAACACCGCCGGGACCACCAGGCCCCCCATACCGTTGGCGGCGTCCACTGCCACCTTCAGCGGACGCATCCTGGACACGTCCACGACCTTCAGGCAATGCTCGACGAATCGCTCAAGAACGTCCTGCTCGGTCAGATTGCCGGGTACCGGGACGTCCTGCAGGCCCTCCTCGGCAAACTGGCGGATCTCCCGCAGTCCCGTTTCCTCGCCCACCGGTGCGGCTTTCTGCCGGCACATCTTGATGCCGTTGTACTTGCCGGGATTGTGGGAGGCGGTGATCATCGCTCCGGGCATGTCGAACGCGCCGGAGGCGAAATACAGCGCGTCGGTGGAAACCAGGCCCACGTCCACCACGTCAACCCCCTGGGTAAGAACACCCTCCCGGAAGGCGGCGGCCAGCGGCTCCGACGAAACGCGCATATCGCGGCCTACGACCACGCTCGGAGCAAGAGTCACGTGGGCGAACGCGGCCCCGATGCGGCGCACGGTGGCTTCGTCCAGCTGATCCGGGTAAACGCCCCGAATATCGTAGGCCTTGAAGATTGGGCTAAGGTCCATGAACAGCATCCTAAACGCTGTGGCTGCCGGCGGCCGGGGGAGCCGTTTGGATTGATAGCCAACGATTGTTCTATTCTTAGAGGAATAGTTTTATATGCGCGTTCGTTGAACATTCGACGGCCGGTAGGTCACAATGCCGACAGTTCAACGCGAAAGGCAGCACCCTAAACCATGACCCAATTGAAGAACGAAGATCATCCGTCGAACAAGACGAAGACCACCAAGGCGCTGGCGTCCAAGCTGGCCTCTCTTGAGGCTGAGGCGCGCTGGCAGGATCGGGCTGCCTGCAAGGGAATGGACCCCACTATCTTCTTCGGCCCGGAACATACCGAGGTCGTTAAGGAAAAGCGGGACCGCGAGGAGGCCGCCAAGGCTGTCTGCCGCACCTGCCCGGTCAACCAGGAGTGCCTCGAGCACGCACTTGAATCGAAAGAGGCATATGGCATCTGGGGCGGCCTTACCGAGTTGGAGCGCAAAGCGCTGCTGAGGCGGCGCGCAAGCTCCAACGTGGTGCTGGCATCCGCCCCCCGCTCTATCAAGTAGTCGACGCGGCGGTTCAGCCAGGGATTCGGGGCGCCTTCAGCTTGAGTTCGTCGACCGTGAGCCGGCGTCCAATGTACTTGGAGCGGACCCTTCCGCCCTCCCGCCAGTAGGCATACCAGTAGGGGCCGTGGGGACACTTCGAGCACCCCGGCTTTCCGCAGTTGACGGGCTCCAGCCGGTAGCTCACCTTCCCCGGTTTTGCGGGAACATCCCCGTCGGGATGATCGGGGCTGTCGTCGCCCTGCTGGACGAGCATTCCCTTGACGAGGATTTGCAGACGTCTCAGGTCGTACTGGTCCAGCGACCTCACCTGGCGTATGAGCTCGCGATCTATCGGCACACCAATCCTCCCGCACCCTCTTACCGCTACCGTTACCTAAGGCGGCGATCCTAGCACCGCAGGCAGCAGGAATGGCTGCAGGGATACAAGAACCGGTCTCCTTGGGAGACCGGTTCCATTGAATTGGTTTTGGTTGTCCTAGGCGGAGGCTCGAGCCGACTGGATGACTATCTCTAGCGGACCGGAGTCCGTTCGGGCATCCTCAACCTGCCAGCCCAACGGGGGCCTGAACCGCTTCAAATGTTCCACGCACAGATGGAAATGGTCGGGCTCGGAGTCCATTTGCAGGTCTTCGAGAGTCACCCGCCGGGCCATGTAGTTGCAGTTCAGGGTCGCCGTAGCTTCGGACTTGCATGCGTTGCGGCTACAAGCTTGAAACGCCTGGGGAACCTCTTGCTCGTCCATTCCGGGGATTATGAATTACAGAAATGTCATTTGCAAGGATTCGTCTTGGGTAACCGCGTGCGTTACCCAAGCAAGAATTTGTAGTTCATCGGGACCTAAACATCGGAAACGGGCCGCCCGTGGAAGGCTAGAAGCAAAAAAATAGCGCCCGGTCCGGGCGCAGGGGTGGGGTTAACCGCAAAAAAAGTGTTCCGCAGTAGCTTTCGGGTTGCCCCTACTCACTTCTGCGGAACTCGACCATTTTAGCACGGCATCTCCGGGGCAGGCAAGCCTTTTTCGGTAATCAGGACGGCGGCACCACCTGGAAGCTCGCCGGCGCCTCCTGATGGTAGCGGTTGGATGACGCATAGACCTGAAGCACATAGGTCCTGCTTTGGAGCTTGTCGGTATCCACCTCGATATTGAAGGCCTGAGTCTCGTTCGGTCTTGCCTCAAGCCGGGAGGTATCCAGGCCCGCCGGCAAACCCTGGGCGTTTCTGATGCTTAGGCTGACCACGTCGCTCGAGGCGTCGAGGAAGGTAACCCAGCACTTCATGTTCGCTTTCTCCCCTTGCACGAACGAGGTCCCCACCGATTCACAACTCACGCTGAACGGCGGCGGGACGTTTACATTCACCGCCGCCTGCTTGAGCGCCGCACCGGTTTCTCCCCCGGTTGCCGTGACCGATGCCACCCAGGTACCCACGGGTGCATAGGACGGCGCGGCAACGGTCATCCTGGCGTTCAGTGAACTCAGGTGGGGAAGTGGGCGCAGCCGGTTTGGCGTCATCGTGCATTCCATGCCGTCGACCCGGCATGCGAGCGAGATCTCGCCGCTGCTGTAGTTGGACAAAAGGACGTTGCACTCCACGCTGGCGCTCCGGCCGGGAACGACCGTTGCGGCAGGCCAGCACTTGACGTCGAAGTCGTTTCCCGGCGAGGGGAGGCTCTCGTCGGTGATCGGATGACTCGCCGGCGAGGCGAACTTCGATTGCGGGACTCCGGTCGTAGGGCGGGCAGACGGCCTGGGCGACTCGGCCAAGCCGGCACCGGTTGACGCACTCAACGACGGCCCGGGAGCCGGGTCCCCGGCTTCCTCCCCGATGGCTCTCGACGTGCCGGCCAGGCTTGCGGGGTGGTCGACCTCGGTCGACGGCGCGGTCAATGCCAGAAAAACAAACGGTATGGCGGCCAGAACTGCCAATGCAAGAAAGCCGCCCCAGTAACCAGCGACGGTACGGCCGGGCAACAGGACGCGTAGCTGTTTGGTTAGTCCGCCAAAGTCCAACTAGTCATCCTTCCCTGTGCGTGTACTCCTATCGGCACAAAGTGGGAAGTGGTTCAGGACTTTTGCGTAATCCTCCGGATCAGTCGGTGAGCGACGCCCCGCACCGGCAGCTCTTGGCCCAGGAGAACGCCTCAAAACCGCATTTCGGGCACCGCCGGGAAGCAACCTTGCTGGTGAATCCGGGCAAATAGGGTGACGTCGGCCACCTTCCCTGCCGCTCCCGGGGACTGCCGATCGGAGTTACCTTGACCGAGTCCTCGGCTGGCTCTAGGTCGGACGGATCGATTGCGTTGGCTACGGACGGGGAAACCTGGCTGCCTACCTCCCGCTGTGTGTTCTCAGAGATATCGTCCTCCGTTCATTCTGCATGCGCCGAACCCTTACAGCCGCGAGAGATGGTCGCGCACTCCAAAGCGTACTTCAATAGGGACTTCTCGCCGGCGGGCGCGCTTGGCAGCGGGCTGTTGGCCGCATAATGAGGCGGTGAAACCTTCCGTCAGGATCCTGCTCATCTGTCTGGCACTGTCGCTGGCGGGTGCGGCCTGCGGCCCGCCCGAAGCGCTGAGAGAGCGGATCGGCCGGGAGGGATCCGACAACACCGGCGGTGAGGTCTCCCCCGATGAGTTTCCCGCCCCGGAATCCCCCGGCCAACCGGCCGACGGACGCCTGGGCGCCCTCGTTCTCACGAACGAGTCCAGCTGGGGCTTGTTCCTCTCTCGAGCCGAGGACACTCCCGGGTCGCTGGTGATCGAGGTCCTGCCCGACAGCCCCGCCCAGTCTGCGGGCCTGGTCCCGGGTGATGTCATCACCTGGCTGGACGGTACGGATATCTCCAACCACGAGCAGTTGACGACCATCCTGCGCAGCGGAAGCACGGATCTGCATATCCTCAGGGTGGCCCACGCCGACGGGAGCACCGACGAGACAGAGATAGAGCTCACCCCCTCCGACAGCTTTTCGGTGCTTGCCTACCTGGAAAACAAGGTTGCGGCAGACCCCGGCCCGGTAGGGCGTTACCTGCTTGCAGAGAACCTGCCGGACCGCAACCGGGGCATCGAAATGATTCGCGCGCTGGTGGCCGAGCATCCCCAGTTCGCGGAGGGCCACGTCCTGTTGGCACGACTTTTGATCGACCGGATCAACCAAACCACCGGGGGCGGTACGACACTGAACAACCATCCGGACCTGGTGGAGGCGACTACCGCCATAGACACTGCTGTCGACCTGGATCCCGGCTCGGCCAGCGTGCTGAGGGCCCGCTCACAGATACTGCTGGACCTGGGTGACGTCGCCGGCGCCGGGCTTGACGCCGAGGAGGCGGTGTCGCTGGATCACTCGTCGGCCGAGGCGCACTTCTTGCTGGGAACCTCCCACCTGATACTCGACCGGCCGGAAGAAGCGATTCCCCACCTTCACCGGGCGGTGGAGCTGAATCCCTTTGCTTCTGACTACTACATCAATCTTGCGCTCTGCTACCGGGCCTTGAACCGGGAGTCCGACGCCCAGGCCACCATCCTCGCCGCCCGCACCCTGGCCGACGGCAACCAGGAGCTCAGCCGAAGGCTGGACGACCTGATGCGTTCAAGCAGCCCCCAGGCCTAGGCCGGCAAGAGCCGGGACATAGGACGGCCGAAACGGGAAACGGCAGACCCGAAGACAACCCCGGCGGTGGACGTTGGGGAGCGACGCTGGTTGGCCGGTGCGTAGCGCTAGATAGGGTTGGTTGAATGGTTTAGATCAGTCGTCGTCCATGCCGAGGTCAAGCGGGGGGACCACCGGCCCCGGAGGCATCGCCGGGCCGGGGGCGGGGGCAACCGGTACCGGCACCGGCACCACCGGCGGAGCGGCCGGGGCGGGCAGTGCGGCCTGAGCCGCCACGCCGTTGCTCTCGACCAGGTCCTGAATGGTCGGTGCTCTGGGCGGCGAGGGCATCAGACGAGCCGGCCCTGCCGACTGGATGATCACCGGTGTGCCGACCTCCACCTTGTCGAACAGCTCTTCCACGTCAGACATCCTCATGCGAATGCAGCCGTGGGAGGCGTTGTACCCCATCGAGTTGTCGGCGGTGGTGCCATGGATTCGGATTCCGGGGCTGTTCAGGTTCAACGCACGAGTGCCCAACGGGTTGTTGGGCCCGGGCCCGATCTGTGCGGGCAGGTTGGCTCCCCACTTGCCCGGCGCCTTGGCCGGGTTGACCCAGGTGGGTCGGAACCGCTTCTGGGTGATCTTGAATAGACCTATGGGGGTTGGGTACTTGGGCAGGCCGGTGGCGACGTCGTATGTCTTGACCAGGGTCTCCCCCTCGTAGTGGTACAGCTTGTTCTCGCCCACCTTCACCACAATGACGTCCTTGAAATTTTGTTTGGTTACCGCAGCCGGCACCGGTTTGCCCGTCAGGCTGATGGCTTTGTTCTGTCCGTTGGAAGCACCCTCCACAGCTTCGGCTGCCGCCTGCTCGTCCAGGGCGAACCCCGGAACGGCGTCAACGATTCGGAAGCCGCTGCCTACTACCGACACCGTGGCGTCGACCGGCGGCTTGTTGACCTCCTCGGCAATCCGGCGGACCAGCAACGCTCCCCGGTCGCCGTCCACCTTGGTGACGACCTCCAACTGCCTGCCCACCGACATACCGGTGATGCGGTACCAAAGACGTTTGTAGGCCGGTATGTCCTGGTGCAGCTTCAGCGCCTGGCGATACACCTCGTCGACGTTGGTGGAGGCCCCCAACTCTCTGCGGGTTGTGGGCTCCAGGGACCGGCCGTCCAGGCTAACCGGGATGGGGGCGTCCAGCGGGGCCTCAAACCGTTCGTGCAACTTTCGGGTGGCGGCGGCGCTGTCCAGCCCGGCCAGGTCGATCCCCCCGACCTGGAATCCATTCAAGTTCACCTTGGTGGTGCCGGATTCCATTCTGACCGCGGCAGCCGCACCCCCTACGCCTACGACCAGGAGGAATGAGGTCAGTCCAGCTACCCAGGTGAGTAGCTGGACTCTTCTGATTGAACGCTTGCCTGATTTCATTGGTTGGCCATTGTATTAGTCAGTCGGTGGTCCGAATAGACCATTCTGTTACAGATCCTCGCGAAAATCCTGCCGGAGAGCCCTCTGCCTCCAAAACCAATGAACCCCGCAGGACGGGCGCGCGGGGGACAAGGCTCGCTCCGACGGGCAAATAAGGTTCCCTTCCGCAGACGTTGCCTTTTCATTGCACTATTGACGGATGCGGCAAACCCTGAGTTCCAGCGTGTTCGAAAAGCTCGTCGACCAGGCCATCGAAGAGTTGCCCGAGGAACTGTTCGCACGCATAGCCAACCTCGAGATCACTATCGAGGACCGGCCCCCCGAGTCGGCCGAGGACGCACGGTTGCTCGGGCTGTACGAAGGCATTCCCCTGACCGAGCGGGGGTCGGACTACTTCGGGGTCCTGCCCGACCGGATCACGCTGTTTAAAGTGAACATCGAGCAGGAGGCCGAGACGCCGGAAGAGGTCCAGGAGGTGGTTCGGGTCACGGTTTTGCATGAGATTGCCCACCATTTCGGCATCGACGACGACCGCCTGGAGGAACTGGGCTGGGACTAACGCATCATCTGTCCGGGGGTGGATGAGTAGTCCACGAAGGTTCCGACCAGGACCAGCTGGCTCTCTACCGCCAGCACCGGCTGGTCCGCCTCCACAACCGCGGTGGCCAGACCTCCTCCGAGGTGCGGGCTGAGGTCCACCACCATCTTGCGCCCCGGCTCCAGGACCAGTGAGGAAAGCTCAGCCGGAGCCGATTCACCCTCCGGTGTGAGCAGTACCACTCCCACCGTCGTGCGCACCTGACCTGCGTTTACCAACGCCAGCGAAGCTGCTCCTCCCGAGGGTGATCCGGCGGGCACGGTCCATCGCCTGGCCGGTGCACTTACCCCGAATGTGGACTCGTACGCTCGGTTCCTGTCGACGATTCCCGCAGTCTTGCGCTCGGCCACGACGGGCACGTCGTTGGTGGAGGTGAGCTGTATGCCGTAGCTGGTTCCCCGGGGAAGGTGATCCGAGACGTTCAGCGACACCTGCCTGCCGGCGGGAACCGGGATCTCGGCCAGGTCGGGAGGAGCAGTCCGCTCCTGCTCGGTCATGAACACGATACCTATCAGTGCTTCCCGTGATCCCGGGTTCGCGACGACTACCGACTCCTCACCGTCGCCCGGCACGAGTCCCCCGGCGAACAGCCAGTCGGTTGAAGGGCTCTGGGCGCCGACGTCCAGCGAGATCCCGTTTCCCGGGCCTGCGGTCACGTTGGAGTAACGGGCGACGACCACCCGGCCCCTGGACGCCCGGACCTCGACACCGAAGCTGGGCGACTCCTGCAGGTAGTCGGAAAGGTAGACCCCACTTTGGGAGAAAGGCCTGATGACCAGGTCGCGCAACCGGGCGGGCACCACTTCCTCCTCCGGGGTCAGAAGCCGGACCCGCACCACCGCCTCCTCGCGGAAGGGGTTGGAGATCAGCAGGTAGTGGTTGTCCCCGCGGGCGGTGCTGCTGGTCGCGAACAGCCAGCGGGACGAAGGCTGAGCGGAGCAACGGGACGAAGCCACGCCCCGGCCGCCGGCGAGGACCATTAGCGAGGTTGCGTTGTTGCCCCCGAAAGCCTCTACGAGGCCGGTGGAATCCGCGACTGAGAACTCCCCGACCAGCTTGTTGCTGCTGTGGCGAGCCTCCAGGCTGGCCTGCTCCACGTCGGACTGGGCAGTGCCGCCGATAGCGGACCTCCGCAGTCCGAGGGCCGAGGAGCCGAGGTTGCCGGTAGCCATGGTGGCGCTGATGTCCGGGCCGGGCGGGACGGGACAGTACCAGCCGGTAGACACGAACTGACCGGCGTCGATCTCGGAATCCTGCTGCTCCCGGGTGGGGACGGTGGCGTCCAGAAGGAGTCCGCCTGCCATCGCCGAAATGACGACGGCGATGAAGATCACCTCGAAACGCCTCATGGGCGGGCTGCCTTTTTGTTTCCCGGGCTACCTGGGCCCGCCATCGCGACGACGGCGAGAAGGATGATCACCTGAAGGAACAGCCACAGGAAGCGGATCCAGTGCTGGGCAAAGTACACCCGCACCTCACCGGCTGCGTTGGGCTCCAGCTCGAACCTGTTTGACCACCCGAACGCCTCTGACCTTTCCAGGCGTGTATCGCCGGCGGTGGCCCTCCAACCGCTGTTGTGGTTGTCCCCGAGCAGTATCTGGGAATGGCTGGTTCTGGGTAGCTCGCCGGTGAACCGGCTGGGAGAACGGGCCGGGATCCCCCGGCCGCCCATCCAGTCGACCAGCATGAGCGAGCTCGGGTTGGGATCGGCAACCACCTCCTCGGGAAGCCCCACCGGCGCCAGCGCGGCCCGGGGAAGCCATAGGAGGTTCCGGTAGATTGCCACCCCGGCCTGCTGCTGCTCCAGCGCGATGTCGCGCTGGCGGCCCAGGGCCGCGATCGTGGGTGCGTCGGCGGGGTCGGCGACGATGAACTGCACGCTGGCCGGGGCCAGCAGATGGCCGGCCAGGTGAAGGCGCCGCCCGAGCAGGGCGTTGATCACGCTGTCCAGGCGCCTCTCCCCCTGGGCCGGCGGCGCCTGAATCGAATCCAGCATGGTGAGCCCGTCCGAGGTGGTTAAAAAGTAGTCGGCTCCGTCGGTGGGTCTGAGGCCGGCCCGAACGGGGTCGGTCCAGCGCTTGCCCAACCACAAAACCCGGAAGTCGCCGGTTTGCAAAGCGGTCGTCCGCAAGAACGAGGCGACGGAGGTCGCCTCGTCGCCCGTTCCCCCGGCGAAGGTCGCCTCGGGCCGTTCCCAACCGGCGAGATTGGGCGCCCAGCCGATCAGGACACCGACCGCCAGGGTCAGCCCGAGCGCCGGCGTTGCTATCTTGTGGCGCCAGCCGAAGGCGTGCTTGGGGAGCTCCTCGGAAAGGCCCGCCGCCAGGTGCCCGCTCATAGCCGCGACCAGGACCAGCGGGACGGTCAGCCATATCGCCGGCGAGGCCACCAGCGGCGGAAGGAACCCCTTACCGATGATGCCGCCGATCAAACCGAATACCAGCAGGCCGACGGTCAGCGTCCGAGCCTCCTCCCGCCGCCCCGGTCCCACCAAAGCCAAGGTTCCCAGCACAAGCGCCGGGACCACCAGGACGGCGGCTCCGCCCGCCAGGTTCAGCAGCAGCGTCTGCTGGAAGGAAAAGCCCTCCCACAAAGGGTAGAGCCAGCCGCGTATGCCGGAGAACAGCGGAGCAAGTATCGGCCCGCGGGGCCGTAGCCCCTCGAACGACCAGGGGATCAACGCGGCGCAGGTGATCGGAATGACAAGCAGGAGAAACCTCAGGCGCTTCCACGTCGACCCCGCGAACCCGGTGGCCACCGCCATTCCCAACCCGAGGCTGGCGAAAAGCACAAGCAGCGAGACCAGGGCCGAGGGCGCCAGCGCCACCACGGGCAGTGCCATCAGCGAAGTACGGCCGGTGGCGGAAAGGAGCGCTTCCGACCCGAGCGGAACCGGGGACCTGATCTCGGGCTGGTCCCCCCAGGCCGCTCCCGAGGCAAGCATCCGGAGCGCCATCGCCAGGATGAAGGGCAGGCCGGCGTACAGGGCAAGTGCCCCCAGGTCGCCGGAGGAGACAATCAGGTGGGTCACCGGGTTGAGGGCGTAGACGCCAAGCGCCACCACCCGCGCCGGGCGCCGGTCGGTAGAAGAACGCACCAGCCGGTTCATGCCCACCAGCCCCAGGCCGAGCAGCAGGAGTATCAACAGCTTTTGACCCAAACCCGGGCTCCCCAGCCCCATCAGGCTGACCACCCACAGGATCGGGTAGGCGGGAGGGGCGGCGGACTCGGTGCCGAGCGAGGTCTCCCGCCACCCCGACAGATAGTCTCCTATCAGCCTTCCGGTTGCCTCGGGGAACGGCCACAGCGTTCCACCCGCCACCGGGCCGCCGAAAAGGACCCCGCGCATCGCAATGAGGCCGAGCAGCACGATCAGGCCGGTTGCAATCGTCAGCGGCTGCTTGCTCCACTCGAAGAACCCTTGTTTCAGCGAGGCCACCGACAGTGTGTTCTTGGTACGGGTCCCCATGGCCAGGGTTCCGCGTTCCCACTGGCGTAGCCGGCGTTCCAGATGGACCCGGAAACGGTGGGAGTCCCGGACCATCAGGCGCCTGATCTGTCTGTCCGGGACCTTCCTGCGTTTCTGGACCGCCCGGCGCCGCATCGTCACATTGGGAACCGAGCGGGCAAAGTCGATGAGCGCCCGCGGGTAATCCGACGACTCCTCCACCCGGCGAAAGACGAGCAGCGCCAGCATCCTGATGAGCCCGAGGATCACCGAGGCCGTCAGGGCGAAGACCATGCGCGGCGCCCCGAAATTCTTGGCGATCGTACGAAGCTGGTTGCGGCGAGCCAGGTGACCGTTGGACGGGACTCCCCGACCGACCCGGCGCTGTCCGTTTACCAGCGCGACGGCGTGGCGGTAGCGGGCCTTCGGTTCCTGGACGACCTTGAAGCCTGCCAGCAGGGCCCTCAGGCACAGGTCGAGATCTTCTCCGAAGGCGAAGTAGGCTCCGTCCCACAGCCCGCAGCGCTCGGCAAGCTTGCGGGACACGAGCATGCAGGCGTTGGTAACGAACAGGGTTTCGCCCATGGTCTCGTGCTGGCCCTGGTCGATCTCTCCCTCCTCCAGCCCGGAGTAGGGAATGCAGAACTGGTCGGCCGACATGCCGACCTCCACCAGGACCTCAGGGCGCTCCCAGCCCAGTCCTTTGCCGCCGACCACTCCCGCCCCGGTGGCGAGTGCCGTCTCTACCAGGGTGCTGAGGGCATCCGGATCCAAAAAGACGTCGTCGTGCATGAAAAGGAAGTAGTCGGCGGCGGCAGTGTGG
>Ga0247713_1000448_pt1 | contig 25446 bp, 22 predicted proteins | sample 21E_NmetaG_FD_189936 | JGI IMG/M metagenome (GOLD analysis project Ga0247713, IMG submission 189936) | Soil microbial communities from hillslope of Landscape Evolution Observatory, University of Arizona, Oracle, AZ, United States - 2-1-E_N | ecosystem: Engineered > Artificial ecosystem >... | reverse complement strand
GCGCCGGCGCCACCTGCTGGCGGATGCGCTCGGAGACCTCGACCATGATCTCGGGGTTCTCGACCAGGAAGGCCTTGGCGTTCTCCCGGCCCTGGCCCAGCTGCTCGCCGTCGTAGGTGTACCAGGCACCCGACTTCTTGATCAGGCCCAAGTCGACACCCACGTCGAGCAGGGACCCCTCCCGGCTGATGCCCTTGCCGAACATGATGTCGAACTCGGCCTGGCGGAACGGGGCGCTGACCTTGTTCTTCACCACCTTGACCCGGGTGCGGTTGCCGATCACCTCGGCGCCGTCCTTGATGGCCTCGATGCGGCGGATGTCGAGCCGGACGGAGGAGTAGAACTTCAGCGCCCGCCCGCCGGGGGTCACCTCAGGCGAACCATATAGCACCCCTATTTTTTCACGTAATTGGTTGATAAATATGGCGATGGTGTTGGTCTTGTTCAGGGTGGCGGTGAGCTTGCGCAGGGCCTGGGACATGAGCCGGGCCTGGAGGCCGACGTGGCTGTCGCCCATCTCGCCTTCGATCTCAGCCCGGGGCGTGAGGGCGGCCACCGAGTCGACGACCAGCACGTCGAGGGCGCCGGAGCGGATCAGCATGTCGGCGATCTCGAGGGCCTGCTCTCCTGTGTCGGGCTGGGAGATGAGCAGTTCGTCGACGTTGACGCCGATGGCCCGGGCGTAGACGGGGTCCATGGCGTGCTCGGCGTCGATGTACGCGGCCACACCCCCGTTGCGCTGGGCTTCGGCCACGACGTGCATGGCCAGGGTGGACTTGCCGGAGGATTCCGGCCCGTACACCTCGACGATGCGGCCACGAGGAAGGCCCCCTACTCCGAGGGCGAGATCGAGGGCGAGGGCGCCGGTGGGGATGGACTCCACGTCCATGTGGGCCTTCTCCCCCATGCGCATGACGGAGCCCTTGCCGAAGTGCTTGTCGATCTGGCTCATGGCCATCTCGAGGGCCTTGTCTCGTTCCACCGCTGGAATCCCTTCTGTGGGTGCCGGCACGCCGGCGTTGGTTGACGAGGCCTCACCCTACGGAGGGGGTGTGACAATTCACTGAAGTTCAAGGCACATCGCGCAGCGGAGCTGCGTCACACTGCTGAAGTTCCAAGACGGTAGTTCCGAACGGACGTTCGGTCAAGGACCCGCGCCCCCTCCGGCGGCTTAGGCTCTGGTCATGGCGACCATCTTCGAGTCCATCAAGGCCGGCGACATCGAGGCGGTCCGGGCCGCCGTGAATGACGACCCCTCCCTCGCGGCAGCGCGGGATGACGACGGGCGCTCCGCGGTGCGCGCCGCCCTCTACATCCACAATCAGAAGCTCGCCGACGTCCTGCTCGAGGCCAAACCCGAGCTCGACGTCTTCGACGCCGCCGCCGTCGGCGACGTCGAGCGCCTCACCGAGCTGCTCGACAAGGACGCCGACCTCGTCGGCGCCTACTCCGAGGACGGCTACACGCCCCTGCACTTCGCCGCCTTCTTCGACCAGGGCAAGGCGCTGCGGCTGCTGCTCGACCGGGGCGCCGATGTCGGGGCGGTGAGCAAGAACGACATGCAGGTCCAGCCCCTCCACTCGGCGGTAGCGGCCGACAGCCGGGACGTCGCCGCCGCCCTGCTCACCGCCGGCGCCGACCCCAACGCCAAGCAGGCGGGCGGGTTCACGCCGATGATGGGCGCCCAGCAGAAGGAGAAGGAGGGCGACATGGCGCGCCTCCTCCAGGATCACGGCGCCGAGGAGGCGGCGGAGGCGCCGACCGACTAGATCGAACTGGTGACATTCGGTGGGGTCCTGGCCCCAGGAAGTGTCACCAGTTCGAGGTTGTCTCACCCCCCGACCATCGTGGGTGAGATGAATCGACACATCACGAGACTGCTTGAGCGGCAGCACGGCATCGTCACCGACGAGCAGGCCCGCGCCGCCGGCCTCACCCACGAGGCGATCCGTCATCTGGTACGGACCGGACGATGGGAGAGGGTCGCCGGCGGCGTCTACCGCTTGGTGGGCTCGCCACCCACCTGGGAGCAACGGGTCATCGGCGAGGTGCTGGCCGCCGGCCCGGCGTCGGCGGCGTCCCACCGGTCGGCGGCGGCCCTCCTCGGCATCCCAGGTTTCGAGCGACGAGGGCGGCCCGAGCTGACGACGCCGCGCGTGCGCCGGCACCGGTCGACGTCGGCCGTCGTGCACCGCTGGCGACCGTTCCCGAGCCACCATCTCACCGTCATCGAGGGGATTGTCACCACCCGGGTCGCTCGGACTCTGGTCGACCTGGCGGGTGTGGTAAAGCCCGGCCGCACCGAGCGGGCGGTCGACAACTGCCTGGCTGCCGGCACGGTGACCTACCGGGGCCTCAATGCCACGTTCCAGGAGCTGGCCGGACGGGGCCGGGCGGGGGTGGCGGTGATGCGGGCCATCCTCGCCGAGCGCAGCGAGCTGTACATCGCGCCCGAGAGCGAGCTGGAGGCGGATTTCTACGCCCTGCTGCGAGAGAACGGGCTCGAACTGCCCATTCGGCAATACAACGTCGGTGATGACCAGGAGTGGCTCGGTCGGATGGACTACGCCTTCCGGGGCCGGCGCCGGCTTTTCGAGCTCGACAGCCGGCGCCACCACAGCTCGCTGCTGGACCGCCAGGCCGACCGCGAGCGCGACGCGCGGCTGCGCGCCGCCGGGTGGCCGTCCGTGGACCGGTTCACCACCGACGACGTCAGGAACCATCCGTCTGAAACCCTCGCCCGGGTGCGGGCCATCCTGGAGGAGGACGCAGCCTGACGGCTTACAGGTCGAATCGCTCGAGCACCGTGTAGCGGGCGCCGGCCGGCGACAGCCGGCTCTCCACCAGGCAGAACGAGCTCACCTCCCAAGTCGCCTCCAGTGGGGCACCCGCGAGCCGGCGCAGGTCGACCCGAGCATGCTTGCCGACGCGGGCAAGGGTCAGGTGACCGTGGAACGGGCGCTGGTCGGGCGGCCGGCCCAACCCCGCAGTCGTGCTGACGACGGCCCGAGCCAGGTCGTCCACGCCGCTGACGGGGACGTGCAGGACCCGGTGGTCGAAGCGACCGACCGCAGGCCCGAGCCGCACTCCGAACGGCTCGACCGCAACCGCCCGCAGTGCGTCCACCACCGGAGCGACGTCCGTCTCGCCGAGGAACCGGAGGGTGACGTGCCACTGGTCGGGCGCGGTCCACCGGAGCCCCTCGACCGCCGGCCGTTCCAGCGCCGCCACCCGTTCGAGCACCTCGGCGGGAGGCCACACGGCCACGAACAGCCGGCTCAGGGGCACCCCGCCTGCGAACCGGTGACGAAAACCGGGGCCCTGACCCCAGAAAACGTCACCGGTTCGGTGAGGAGGGTGTCGCCAGCAGCCGCCGGCGGAGCATGTCCAGCACCGAGATGGTCGAGAACTGGCGGATGTGCTGGCGCTCGCCGGGGAAGTGGGCCTCGGCCACCTCGGCCTTGCCGTCTATGGCCACGGCCATGAAGACGGTGCCCACGGGCTGGTCGTCCTGGGTGGCGGGGCCGGCGACGCCGGTGACAGCGATGCCGACGTCGGCCTCGAGGCGCTTGCACGCCCCCCACGCCATGGCCTCGGCCGCCTCGGCGCAGACCACCGGGCCCTCGGGCACGTCGAGCAGGTCGAACTTGACCTTGCTGTCGTAGCTCACGATGGAGCCCCGGAAGAACTTGCTGGCGCCCTTGGTCTCGGCCAGGCGGGCGCCGACCAGGCCGCCGGTCAAAGACTCGGCCACACCCACCGTCAGGCCCCGCTCGGTGAGGAGGTCGGCGACCACCCGCTCCATGCTCTCGTCGTCGATGCCGAAGACGATGTCGCCCAGGATGGCCCGCAGCTCGGCCTCCTCGGCGTCGAGCATCTTCACCGCCTCGGCCTCGGTGTCCGCCTTGGCCGTCACCCGGATTTTCAACCCCTCGATACCCATGGCCAGGAAGGCGATCGTGGGGTTCGACTTCTCCTCCAGGGCCTCGATCCGGCCGGCCACCCGCTCGCCCAGGGTCGACTCCGCCTCGCCCCACGTGCGGATCATCCGGCTCAGGATGACCGTCGTGGAGCCGGACCGGCGCTTCAGGTCGGGGATGACGCCCCGGCCCAGCATCTCCTCCATCTCCATCGGCACCCCGGGGATGGCGTAGATCACCTTGTCCTCCCCCACCGGGCAGATGAGGCCGGGCGCCGTCCCCCGCTCCTGGGGGATGAACGTGGCTCCTTCCGGCAGGTCGGCTTGGCGGGCGTTGCTGGGTGCCATCTCCCGCCGGCGGGCCTCGAACAGCTTGCGGATGTTCTCGACCATCGCCGCGTCCCGCCGGAGCTCGACGCCCATGACCTCGGCGATGGCCTCCCGGCTGATGTCGTCCGACGTCGGCCCCAGGCCCCCGCAGACGATCACCGCTTCCGAGCGGTCGAGGGCGATGCGCACGGCCGAGACGATGCGGCCGTGGTTGTCGCCGACCTTGGTGTGGAAGTGGCAGTCGACGCCGGCGAGGGCCAGCTGGTCGCCTATGTACGCGGAGTTGGTGTCGACGACCTGGCCCAACAGCAGCTCGGTCCCGACGGCGACGATCTCACAGCGCACTGTGCCCCTTTACCCCGCCCAAACCACGGATGACCCGCCGGCCGTCCCACAGGTACTGGACGCCGGTCACCACTGTCAGCACGACCGACGCCCAGAGCACGGAGAGCATGATGCCCCGGTAGACGTCGCCCGACACCGGGGCGATGGCCATACCGACGGCGATGGCCTGCACCCACGTCTTCACCTTGGCCTGGAAGCGGGCCGGCACCGAGACCCCACGCCGGCCGACGTATGACCGGTAGGCGCTCAGGGCGACCTCGCGCACGGCGATGATGGCGACAGGAAGCCACCACAGGACGCCCTTGCCCACCAGGGCGGCCATGGCCCCCAGGACCAGGAACTTGTCGGCCAGGGGGTCGAGGAACGCCCCGGAGCGGGTGGCGCCGTGGCGGCGGGCCAGCCAACCGTCGAAGAGGTCGCTGGTGGCCAGGACGATCCACATCCACAGCGCCGGCCACTCGGAGCCGTCGTCGAGGATCAGCAGGATCAGGAAGGGCAGGACGAGGATGCGGACCAACGTGACCGCGTTGGCCGGTGTGGCGAGGGCCGAGGGCCCGAAGGTGTTCGTGGCCATCGCCGGCGCTAGGTGGCTTCCAGGTCGGGGCCCGCCGCCCCGATCACGGTCACCTTGGCGAACCGGCCCACCGGGAGGTCGCCCGGCACGGCGATGACCCCGTCGATCTCCGGCGCCTCCCGGTGCGAGCGGCCCACGCCGGCCTCGTCGACCAGGACCTCGACGATCTCGCCGATCAGGTCGCTGCGCCGGACGGCGGTGATCCGGTCCTGGAGCTCCGACAGCTCCCGCAGGCGCTCGGCCACCAGCCCGGAGTCGACCTCCCCGTCGAGCCCCGCCGCCAGCGTGCCGTCCTCCCGGGAGTAGGCGAAGAAACCGGCCCAGTCCAGCTGGGCTTCCTCGACGAAGTGCAGCAGCCGGTCGTGGTCCTCCTCGGTCTCGCCCGGGTAGCCGACGATGAACGAGGACCGGAAGGCGGCCGCCGGCTCACGCCGGCGGATGTCGTGGATGCGGCGCAGGAACCGGTCACCGTCGCCCCAGCGCCGCATCCGCCGCAGCAGGGGCTTGGACGCGTGCTGCAGCGACAGGTCGAAGTACGGCACCCCGGTGGCGCAGATGGTGTCGACCAGCCGGTCGCCCAGCTCGGAGGGGTACAGGTAGAGCAGGCGCACCCGGTCGACCCGCCGGGCGACCGCCTCCACCAGGGCCACGATGGCGCCCCTGCGCCCGACGTCACGCCCGTAGGACGCCAGGTCCTGGGCCACCAGGACGACCTCGGCCACCTCCAGGGCGTCGACCTCGGCCAGGATCGACTCCTCCGTCCTCGACCGCTGCGGCCCGCGGAACGACGGGATGGCGCAGAAGCCGCACGTCCGGTCGCAGCCCTCGGCGACCTTCACGTAGGCCCAGGGCACCGCCGACCTGGGCCGGGGCAGGTTCAGCAGGTCGAACGAAGGGGCCTTCCGCCCGAGCGTGACCGGCACGCCGAAGCCGGCCACCGCGTCGACCTCGGGCATGGCCTCGGCCAGCTCTGCGCCGGCCCGCTCGGCCAGGCAACCGGTGACGACCAGGCGGGCCCCCCGCCGGCGGGCGCCGGCCAGGGCGAGGATCGTCTCGATCGACTCCTCGCGGGCGGCCTCGATGAAGGCGCACGTGTTGACGACGACGAGGTCGGCGTCCTCCGGCCGGGCCGCCGCCTCCAGGCCCTCCGAGACCAGCCGTCCGGTGAGCTTGTCGGAGTCGACCTGGTTCTTCGGGCAGCCGAGAGTCTCGACCCAGTAGCGCTCCGGCACCCGCCCAATCTACTCGGCACCCCGCTCAGGGGGCCGCTCCGGGCCTCCCGCCGGCGGCTACTTCTGCTTGCCGAGCATGCGGTTCATCTTCGTGCCACAGGTCGGGCAGGCGCCCTGGGCCGCCCGGCGACCGTTCGCCAGCTCGACCTCGGTGCCCTCGAACTCCCGCTTCTCGCGGCACTTGACGCAGTAACCCTCGTAGTTGGCCATGCCTCCAGTCTTTCCCAGATCGCGGCCGGTCAAGCAAACCGAGTGAAACCTTTCGACACGCCTCTGGGTCCAAAGAGTGGAAGGTTCAAACGACAAAGGAGGCCCTTCCATGTACGAGTTCGCCATCGTCGCATTGCTCGGTCTGGTGGCTCTCAAGGTCACCGACATGGTCATCGAGAACGTCCCCGGGCTCGACCGGATCCGCACCCTGTTCACCTTTGTCTTCGCCATCGCCATGGTCATCGCCCTCGACCACTCCATGTTCGAGGCGTACGGCGTCACGGTGCGCGAGGCCTGGATGGGCACCGTCGGCACCGGCTTCGTGGTCGGCTCGCTGGCCAGCGCCTGGGCCGCCCTGCTGGGGTGGTTCGGGACGACCTCGGCCACCGACACCACCAAGAGCCGCACGGAGCGCCCCCGTATCGCCGCCTAACCGTTTCTCTCTAACCCGCCGCCGCCGGCGCCTCAATGACGAGGTGCCGGCGGCGCTTTTTTCGTTCTATGCTCGGTTCTTCAATTCGTCCAACTCCTCGGGCGTCATCAGCACAGCCCGGGCCTTGGATCCCTCCGAGGGGCCGACCACACCACGCTGCTCCAGCAGGTCCATGAGCCGCCCGGCCCGCGCGAAGCCCAGCCGCAGCTTGCGCTGGAGCATCGACGTGGAGCCCAGTTGGGAGCGCACGACCAGCTCCATGGCCTGCTCCAGCATGTCGTCGTCGTCCTCGTGGTTGCCGCCGCCGCCCTCGAAGCCGCCGCCCGGCTCGTCGCCCTCGACGCCCTCGACGTACTGAGGCTTGTCCTGCTGCCGGCGCCAGAAGGCCACCACCTTGCGGACCTCGTCCTCACCCACCCACGCCCCCTGCACCCGCATGGGGCTGCTGGACGAGGCGATGGCGAGCAGCATGTCGCCCTGGCCGACGAGGCGCTCGGCGCCCACCTGGTCGAGGATGACCCGGCTGTCGGTGGCCGAGCTCACCGCGAAGGCCAGCCGGGAGGGCACGTTGGCCTTGATCACCCCGGTGATGACGTCGACCGATGGCCGCTGGGTGGCGATGACCAGGTGGATGCCCACGGCCCGGGCCATCTGGGCGATCCGGCAGATCGACTCCTCGACGTCGCGGGCGGCCACCATCATCAGGTCGTTGAGCTCGTCGACCACCAGCAGGATGAACGGCAGGCGGTTGTAGGTGACGTCGGAGCCGGGGTCCGGCTGGAGGTCTCCCCGGTCGTAGGCGGCGTTGTAGCCCCCGATGTCGCGCACGCCCACCTCGGCCAGCAGGTCGTAGCGGCGCTCCATCTCGTGGACGGCCCACGAGAGGGCGTTGGCCGCCTTCTTGGGGTTGACCACGACCTGGGTCAGCAGGTGGGGCAGGCCGTTGTACTGGCCCATCTCCACCCGCTTGGGGTCGACCAGGATGAGGCGGACCTGGTCGGGCGTCGAGCGGACGAGGATCGAGGTGAGCAGCGAGTTCAGGCACGACGACTTGCCGGCGCCGGTGGCGCCGGCGATGAGGATGTGGGGCGCCTCGGCCAGGTTGACGAGGATCGGGCGGCCGGCGATGTCGCGGCCGACGGCGACCTCCAGCGGGTGGCTGGCCTTGTGGGCCTCGGGTGATCCCAGGATGTCGCCCACCAGCACGAGCTGGCGCTGCTTGTTGGGCACCTCGACGCCGATGGCCGAGCGGCCGGGGATGGGGGCGAGGATGCGGACGTCGGCCGACGCCATGGCGTAGGCGATGTCCTTGTGCAGGTTGGTGACCCGGGCCACCTTCACCCCGGGGCCCAGGGCCAGCTCGTAGCGGGTGACGGTGGGGCCGACGGTCATGCCCACCAGGGCGGTGTCGACCCCGTGGGCGGCCAGGGCCCGCTCCAGGGTGCGGCCCTCGGCCTCGACCAGGGCGTGGTCGATCTCCTGGGCCTTGCCCCGCTTGAGCAGGCTGAGCGGCGGGAGCTTCCACGCGCTGGGCTCGCCGGCGGGGCCCACATCTATCGCCAGCTGCTCGGGCGCTTCCGCCGGCGGCTCGGTCGGTGTAGGGGGAAGTTGAATCTCCACCGACGTCACCGGCAGCGGGGCCATCACCTCCTTGGGGACCGCGGGGTTCCGCAGCGCCGGCGGCTCGGGCTCCGGCTCGGCCTCGGGGACACCGGGCAGCGGTTGGGGCCGCAGCTCGGTCAGCTGGCGGGTCAGGGCGGCCAGGGCCTGGCCGCCCCGCCGGGCGGCGCCGCCGGCCTGGCTGGTGGCGGTGCGAACCGTCGTGCGGGCCAGGATCAGGGCGGCCACGCCGATGATGGTGATGAGGACGGCGGCGGCGCCGGCGCCGGCCAGGACCGAGCGCAGCGGCACGGCGGCCAGGGTGCCGACGACCCCGCCCGAGATCCGGAGGTCGGCTGCGGATGCCTCCCAGCCCGGGCCGTCGGTGACCAGGTGGACGAGCCCGCAGCCGGCCACCGCCGCCAGGGCCAAGCCGATGGCCAGCCGGGCCGGCTCCTGGGGCGTCTCCCACCACAGGAGCATCACGCCGGCGGCGGCGAGGAGGAACGGGAGCGCCCACCGGCCGTAGCCGAGGACCACGCCGGCGACATCGGCGATGGCCCGACCGGCCGGCCCGGCCAGGTCGGCGTACACCGACAGGGCGGTGACCAGCGCCAGCAGCAGGAGCAGGAGGCCGGCGAGGTCGTAGCCGTGGCCGCCGAGGCGCGGCCCTTTGTCCTTGGGGGAGACGGTCTTGGGCGGCGCCGGCTTGGGCGCCGGCTTGGCCCGGGCCGCGGCCGGCTTCTTGGCCGGCGCCTTCTTTGCTGGCGCAGCCTTCTTGGTCGCCGGTCTGGTGGCCACAGTGCCAACAACGCTAACACCAGCAACAGGAGCAACAGCGCCCACCCGGGCGAGGGCGCCTCCCCTGCCGAGATTGGGTACTTCGCGAGGACATTCCGGCCCGAACTACCCACACTGGACCAACGGGCCTTCCGGCGCCGGCGGGGCTACATCGCCGGCGGGATGTTCTGGTTGTGCCGGAAGAGGTTCTCCGGGTCCCACTCGGCCTTGATCGCCTGCAAGCGGGCGTAGCGCTCGGGGCCGTAGGCGGCCTCCACCCGTCCCAACCCCTCGTCGCCGATGAAGTTCAGGTACGCCCGGCCCGTCGTCCACGGCTTCATGGCGGTGGCGATGGCCCGGGTGTAGGCGATGTTCTTCTCGTTGTCGGCCGGGTCGGGCCAGACCGACAGGAAGTGGGTGTTCCATGGGGCGTCGCGCTGGCCGAAGGCGGTGGCGTCGTCGTCGACCCGCGCGATCGCGCCCCCACCGGGGACCAAGAGGATTTGGGTCAGGGGGGATACGGGCCTGGTGGCGTGCTCGACCAGGACGTCGACGGCCTCGTCGGGGAGATCGGCCAGGAAGTCGGCGCTCCAGTAGTTCTGCATGCCCTTGGGGCTGCCCTCGTCGATCAAGCGCTGCACGGCCACATAGGGCATGGGCTGCACCAGGTCGACGCCCGGCGGGCCGAACTCCCGTAGCGGCCGGATGGCCTCCTCGCCCTCCTCGACCGGACCTGCGTAACAGACGACGATGCCGACGACCGGCTGGCCCCGCACCGGCTCGGGCACGAAGGGCGCCGGCGGGGCGGTGATGAATGCCAGCGCGCTGCCGAAGTCGTCGCCGGCGCCGGCCATGAAGTCCCGGTAGAACCGGACCAGCTCGCCGGCCATGGCCGCCGGCCACATCAGCATCCCTCCGAGGACGATCGGGCCGATCGGGTGGAGGCGCAGGTGGAAGGCGGTCACCACGCCGAAGTTCCCGCCTCCCCCTCGCAGCGCCCAGAACAGGTCGGGGTTTTCGTCCTCCGATGCCATGACCTTGCGCCCGTCGGCCGTCACCACCTCGGCGGCGATCAGGTTGTCGCAGACAAAGCCCAGCTTGCGCTCGAGCCATCCGCTCCCGCTCCCCAAGGTGAGGCCGGCGATGCCCGTGTCCGACACCCGCCCGCCGGTGACGGCGAGGCCGTGCTCCTGGGTGGCGGCGTCGAACTCGCCCCACGTCAGCCCCGCCTCGGCCCGGACGGTGCGCGCCTCGGGGTCGACGTCGATGCCCTTCATGCCCCGCATGTCGCAACAAATGCCGGCGTCGACGACCGCGGAGCCGGTGACCCCGTGGCCGCCGCCGTAGACCGAGATCGGCAGGTGGTTCTCCCGGGCCAGGTTGACCAGGACGACGACATCGTCGGCGTCGCTGCACCGGCCGATGATCGCGGGCCGGCGATCGATCATCCCGTTGAAGATGGCGCGGGCGTCGTCGTACCCGTCGTCGTCCGGCCGCAGCACCGGCCCCTTGAACCCGGACAGATCGAACGTGGCCACATCGGTCATGGCAAACCTCCTTTGTCCCTGCGGGAATGTACCCACCGGACGCCAGAAGGCGTCGACCACGTGCTGACCAGCCCCTCTCGAACTGGTGACAGATCCCGGGGTCCGGACCCCCAGATCTGTCACCGGTTCGCAGGTGGCGTCGACCGCCCGAGCCGTCGCCTTCCGACGGGAGGCGGGACCTCACGCCTCAGTCGGTGAAGGCACCGACACGGGAGGGAACACCGCCATGACCGCCACCACGACCACGCTCGACCAGCGGGTGCTCGACGCCGCCATCGGCGCCCTCGAGCTCTTCGGCATCCACCTCGGCGGCCGCCTCGGCCTCTACGACGCCCTGCTGGGCGGCGCCGGCACGGTGGCGGAGGTGGCCGGCGCCGCCGGCATCGCCCCCCGCTACGCCCAGGAGTGGCTGGAGCAGCAGGCCGTCGCCGGCGTGCTGACCGTCGACGACGTGACGGCCGAGGCCGGCGCCCGCCGGTACAGCCTGCCCGAGGCCCACGTCGGCGTGGTGGCCGACCCCTTGGCCCTCGACCACCTCGCCCCCCTGGCCGGGCTGGTGGTGGGCATCGCTTCGGTGCTCGACGACGTGATCGACGCCTACCGCACCGGCGGCGGCGTCCCCTACGCCCGCTACGGCGACGAGTTCCGCCGGGGCCAGGGCGCCATCAACCGGCCGGCGTTCACCTCCGCACTGGTGCAGGACTGGCTGCCGGCGCTGGGGCCGGCGGTGGAGCGACTGGCCACCGGCGGGCGGCTGGCCGACCTGGGCTGCGGCCAGGGCTGGTCCGCTATCGCCGTGGCCCGGGCCTTTCCCAGCGCCGAGGTCTGGGGCATCGACAGCGACGCCGCCTCCATCGCCGAGGCGGGGACGGCCGCCGGGCAGCACGGCGTCGACGTGCGCTTCGAGTGCGCCGACGCCGGCACGCTGGCGGCGGCCGGCCCGTTCGACGTCGTCACCCTGCTGGAGGCGCTCCACGACCTGGCCCGGCCGGTGGACGTCCTGGCCGCGGCCCGGGCCGCCCTCGCCGCCGACGGCGTCATGCTGGTGGCCGACGAAGCGGTGGCGCCGGCCTTCACCGCCCCGGGCGACGACCTGGAGCGGATGATGTACGGCTGGAGCATCACCCACTGCCTGCCGGCGGCGATGGCCGAGCAGCCCTCGGCCGCCATCGGCACGGTCATCCGGGAGGACACGGTGCGGGAGCTGGCCACCCGGGCCGGCTTCGCCAGCGTGGAGGTGCTCGACGTCGACGGCGGCTTCTTCCGCCTCTACGCCCTGCGCCCCTGAGCGTCGATCGCCCACGTGACGGTGGTCTCGGGCCGGTACGAGCACCACGTACCGGTCCGGACCGCGTTCTGGAGGTGGCGCCCGAGCACGGGGTGGGCGTCGGCCACCTGGCGGAGGGCGGCCCGGATGCGCCAGCCGGCGGCGGAACGGGCCCGCTCGGCCGCCGACCCCGTGGCCCGCGATCGCCCCGAAAGGCCGAACGCCTCCGCCAGCTGCTGGACCAGGGCGTCGAGCTCGTCCTCGGACCGCTCGGCCCGGGCCGGGTCGTTGGCCGCTCGGGCGTCGTCGACCTCGGACTGCAACTCCCTGATGCGCCGCTCGTAGGCCCGCCTGGCCTGCTGGTCGATGACCGGACCGGCCGCGCCCCCGACATCGGTCCCGCCCACCAGCTCCAGGCAGTGGACGTCCTCGCCGGGGCGGGCGAGGAGCACGGCCAGGTCGCGGACCCCCTTGCCGTCACGGACCCGGCAGGTGGTGCCGGCGAAGGTGACGGCCCACGTCGCCCCCTCGAACGCCATGGCCGCGCCGGCCGGCGCCGGCGCCGGCGCCGGCGCTGGCGCCGACTCCGGCCCGGCCAGCGGCGGCGGGTCACCCACCAGGCCGGCCCGGCGGTGGGCCTCCCGGGCCTGCGCCTCGTAGGCCGCCCCTTGGTCGTGGTGGCCGAGGAAGCGGGCAAGGAGGGCGAGCCTCCACGCCACCGAGCCGGTGAAGGCGGCGCCGATCCCCTCGACGGTGAAGCGGTGGGCATAGGGCCGGAGCTGGTCGAACAGCAGCTCGGCGGCGGACCGGCATTTGGTCAGCACCGCCACTTCGGCCAGCTGGGCCGTCTCCGGGAGCCACTCCGAGTCCCGGGTCCGGCGCTCGAGGCCGGCGGCCATCCACAGCTCGAGGAGGCCGCGGGCCCGGTCGTGCTCCCCCAGCTGGGCGGCCACCACCGCCGGGTAGGGCCAGCCCGCCGCCGTCGTGCCGGGGGCGCCGTCCTCCGGCTCGACCAGTGCCGCCATGGCCCGCCCCGCCTCCGCGTACCGGCCCTCGTAGCACTGGCGCACCCACCGCTGGGTGAACGTCAGGAAGCGGGCGTTCTCGCTGTGGGCCAGCGCCCCGATCTCCTCGGCGATCTCGCAGTGGCGGGCCACGGCGCCGATGTCGCGCCGCATGAGCTCGCGCATGCCCCGCCACAGGGGCACGTACCACCGGTAGAGGGGCTGGCGGATCTGATCGGCGACCTGGGCGAACCGCTCGATCTCGGCGTCGACCTCGCCGATCTCGCCCATCTCCAGCAGGGCCACCACCCGTAGGCGCCGGCCCAGAAGCTCCAGCGGGCGGTCGCCGGCGGCCCGGGCCAGGCGCACCACCTCCGTGGATTCGGCCAGCCGGACCTCGCAGTCGTCGGGGCCGGGGATGACGTCGCAGTGGCCGGCGAGCGCGTACCCGAGAACGGCCGGGTCGTCGAGGTCGCGGGCCATGGCGACCGCGTCCTCGCTCAGCGCCAGGCGCCGGGGCTCGGCGTCCATGAACGACAGGGCGACCGACAGCCGGGCCAGCACCCACGCCCGCAGCGTCGACGGCTGCGGATCGAGGGCCCGCAGCGCCTCCTCCAGCAGCTCGACCTGGACCGGGTCGAGCAGCCGGACCTCGAAGCCCCCGAAGCCGGCGCCGAGGCCGAGGGCGGCCCGGGCCAGGAGCTCGGCGTCGCCCAGCCGGCGGGCGATCCCCGCCGCCTCCTGGTACGCCGTCCTCGCCGCCGGGATGTCGCCGGCCGCCAGGTGGGCCTCGCCCTGGCGGGTGAGCAGGTCGCCCCGGCGGGCGTCGCCCAGCTGGCCGGTCCACAGGGCACCGAGCGCCCGGCCGTACCAGGCCGCCGCCTCCTCGTAGGCCAGCTGCTCGAAGCTTCTCTCCGCCGCCCGCACCGCCCAATCGAGGGCCCGGTCGTCGCCGCCGGCCACCGCGCCGTGCAAGGCGTGGAAGGCGATCTCGGGCAGGCGGGCGTCGCCGAAGCGCTCCTCGAGCACCTCGGCCAGCCGGCGGTGCAGGGCGGCGCGCGTCGCCAGCCCGAGCCCGTCGTAGAGCGACTCCCGCACCAGGGCGTGGACGAACCGGAAGCCGCCGCCGGCCTCGGTCACCAGGCCGGCGGCGCGTGCCTCGTCGAGGGCGGCGAGGAGCGGGGCGGCGGCCGGCCCGATGACCGCCCCGAGCAGGGGCAGGTCGAACTCGGCGCCGGCGACGGCGGCCGCCGCCAGCACCTCCTGGGTCGCCGGCGTGAGGTTGCCCACCCGCCGGGACACGACCGGCCGCACGCCCGCCGGCACGGTGGAGGCCGGCGCCTCCCGGCTCAGGCGGACGAGCTCCCGCAGGAAGAAGGGGTTCCCACCACTGCGGCGATGGAGGGTGGCGACCGGTGCGTCCTGGGAACCCATGGCCGCCGCCAACGCGCCCACGTCGCGCTTGCCCAGCCCGCCGAGGACCAGGTGCAGGCCCTCGCGCACCAGCTCGCCGGCGCTGCGGGCGAAGGGGTGGCCGGGGTCGAGGTCGGTGTCGCGGTAGGTGCCGACGACGACCACCCGCCGAGGCCGGCGGTCGTGGCTGAGGAACTGCAGCAGCCGCACCGACGCCTCGTCGGCCCAGTGCAGGTCCTCCATGACCAGCACGAGGGGGCGGTCATGGGATGCGGTGGCGAAGACCTCGGTCACGGCGTCGAACAGCGGGAAACGGCCCTCGCCGGCGCCGGCGTCGGAGAGCACGTCCTCGCCGTCCAGCGGCCGCAGCAGCTGGCGCCACACCCAGTAGGGCGGGGCGCCGTCGCCCTCCCAGCACCCGGCCCACAGCACCTGCGACGAGACCCGGGCCGCCATCTCCCGGACCAGGCGGCTCTTGCCGATGCCCGGCTCCCCCGCCACCAGGGCGACCACCCGCTCGCCGAGCTCGCCGGCCTGCACCGCGGAGACCAGAGCGGCGAGCGGCGCTTCCCTCCCGACGAAGGGCAGCTCGCTCACGACGGCGACGCTACCTGCGAACCGGTGACAGATCCGGGGGTCCTGACCCCGGGATCTGTCACCGGTTCGAGGGGGGCTACGCCTCCATGACCACCGGCACGATCATCGGCCGGCGCTTGGTCCTCTCGTTGACGAAACGGCCCAGCGCCTGGCGGATGTGGCGCTTGAGGGTCTCGAAGTCGGTGTGGCCGCCGTCGGCGGCCTGCTCCAGCGACTCCAGCACCCGCTGGCGGGCCTCGTCGAGCAGGGTCTCGGCCTCCGGCGCGTGCACCCAACCCCGGGTGATGATCTCGGGACCGGTCAGGACCTCGCCCGAGGTGGCGTCGACGGCCACCACGACCACGATCACACCCTCCTCGGCCAGCACCTTGCGGTCCCGGAGGACGCCGTGGCCCACGTCGCCCACGATGCCGTCGACGTACAGGTAGCCCGACGGCACGGTGTCGACGAAATCCAGCCCCTTCTCGGTGAGCTCCACCACGTCGCCGTCCTCGGCCAGCAGGACGTTGGCGACGGGCACACCCATCTCCATGGCCAACCGGGCGTGGTGGGTGAGGTGGCGGAACTCGCCGTGGACGGGGATGAAGTGCTCGGGCTTGGCGATCGACAGCAGGGTCTTGAGCTCGCCGGCCATGGCGTGGCCGGTGACGTGGACGTCGGCCATGCCCGAATGCACCACCTCGGCGCCCAGGCGGTAGAGCCCGTCGATCACCTTGTTCACGCTGTACTCGTTGCCGGGGATGGCGTGGGCGCTGAGGATGACGACGTCGTCCTCGGTCAGCTTGAGCCACTTGTTCTCGCCCGCGGCCATGAGCGACAGGGCCGACATGGGCTCGCCCTGGGAGCCGGTCGAGATCACGCAGACCTTGCCCGGCTCGAACTGGTCGATCTTCTCGATGTCGACGAGGGAGGCGTCGGGAATGTGGAGCAGCCCCATCTCCCGGCCGAGGGCCACGTTCTTCATCATCGACCGGCCGAGGGTGGCGATGGTGCGCCCGCTGGCTACGGCGGCATCCGCGATCTGCTGGACGCGGTGGATGTGGCTGGCGAAGCAGGCGGTGATGATGCGCTTGCCGGCGTTGGCCGCGAACAGCTCCCGCAGGACCTTGCCCACATTGCGCTCGCTGACCGTGTGCCCGGGTTCCTCGGCGTTGGTGGAGTCCGAGAGCAGCAGCCTGATCCCCGGCTCCTTGGCGATGGCGCCGATGCGGGCCAGGTCGGTGACCCGGCCGTCGACCGGCGTCAGGTCGAGCTTGAAGTCGCCCGAGTGCATGATCACGCCCTGGGGCGTGTGGAAGGCGGTGGCGAACCCGTGGGGCACCGAGTGGGTGACGGGGATGAACTCGCAGTCGAAGGGGCCGATGCGCCGGCGCTCACCGTCGGCGACGGGGACGAGCTTCGTCCGCCCGAGCATGCCCGCCTCCTCGATGCGGTTCTTGGCCAGCCCGAGGGTGAGCGCCGAGCCGTAGATCGGGAACGAGAGGTCACGCAGGAGGAAGCCCAGGGCGCCGATGTGGTCCTCGTGGCCGTGGGTGAGGATGCAGCCTTCGACCCGGTCGGCGTTGCGGTGGAGCCACGTGAAGTCGGGCAGCACCAGGTCGACGCCCGGCATCTCGGCGTCGGGGAACATCAGCCCGCAGTCGAGGATCATGATGCGGCCGTCCTGCTCGATGCAGGCGCAGTTGCGCCCGATCTCGCCCAGGCCGCCGAGGAATGTGATTCGAACTGACTCAGTCATCTTTAGGACAGGTCATGGAGCGTGGCGTAGACCTCTCGTGCTCGGTCCTCGAGGCCTGCCGGCGCCGGCCCCATGGGCAGGCGGCACTCGCCGACCGGCACGCCCAGGGTGCGCATCATGGCCTTGGCCGGGATGGGGTTGGGGGCGGCGTCGCTGGTCTCGAAGAGGAACGACTCCAGCAGGCGGCCGTTGATCTCCCGGGCGTGGGCCAGGTCGCCCTTGGAGCCGGCGGCGATCATCTCCGCCATCTCCAGGCCCACCCAGTGGGTGGCCACGCCGACCACGCCGACCGCGCCCAGGGCCAGCAGGGGCAGGGTGTAGTCGTCGTTGCCGCTGTAGACCTCGAAGCTGTCGGGCACGGCGGCGATGAGGCGAGCGGTGGCGGCCACGTCGGCCGCGGCGTCCTTCACGCCGGCCATGTTCCGCACGCCGTGGGCCAGGCGGACCATCACCTCGTGGGAGATCTTGCGCCCACTGCGGACGGGGATGTCATAGAGCATCACCGGTAGGTCGGTGGCCTCGGCGACGGCTCGGAAGTGCGCCTCGATGCCGCTCTGTGACGGGCGGTTGTAGTACGGGGTGACGGCCAGCACGCCGGCCACGCCCAGGCCGGCGGCCTGGCGGGTGAGGTGGACGGAATGGGCGGTGTCGTTGCTGCCGGTGTTGGCGATGACCGGGATGGTGACGGCCTCGGCGACCGCCCGCCACAGGTCGAGCTTCTCGTCGTCGGTGAGGGTCGACCCCTCGCCGGTGGTGCCGGCGACGACCAGGCCGTCACTGCCGTGGTCGGCCAGCCAGCGGGCCAGCTGGGCGGCGACGTGGAGGTCGAGCGCCCCTTCGCCGTCGAAGGGCGTGACCATCGCGGTGATGACTGTGCCAAATCTCGCCACGTCAGCCAGCGTACTGTCCGGAGGCCGATCCCCCTAGCTCCGGATGCAGGGACCGGTGTCGGCCGCGCTGTCGCGGGGCCGGGCCAGCACCGTGCGGAGCTCGTCGCTCGACAGGGCGTAGGCGGTCGCCGGCCGGTCGGGCGCCACCGCGAAGGCCACCCCGATCACGTTGCCCCCGGTATCGACCAGCGCCCCGCCCGAGTCACCGGGCTGCAACGCGGCGGCGAGGACGAGGACCTGGCGCCGGATGCGGTTGCTGCCGTAGAGGTCGAAACCCTGGGCGTTGACCGTGCTCTCGACCCGGGCGGGACTGATGGCCAGGGCGTCCTGCCCCCGGGGATGGCCGTAGACGGCCCCCTCGTCACCCACCTCGGCGTCTCCCACCGGAAGAGCGGGGCGGCCGAGGTCGGGGACCCGCAGGACGGCCAGGTCCCGGTTGGGGTCGAAGACCACGACGGTGGCCCGGAGGCGCTGCCCGTCGGTGCGCAGCACGGTCGGGCGGTCGACGCCGGCGACCACGTGGGCGTTGGTGACGATGGTGTCGGCCGCCGCCGTGAAGCCGCTGCCGTGGAGCACCCGCCCGCAGGCGGTACCGCTGACCTTCACCGTGGAGACCGCCACCCGGTCCCGTATGGCCGCGGGCAGGGCGACGTCGCCGGGCGGAGTGCCGGCGTTGGGCGACGGGCCCAACCGGGAGAAGACCTCGGGGAAGCTGAAGTCGCTGACCTGGCGGCGGAGGTCCTGCAGGGCACGGGGCGTGTCCGGGCCGATGCGGTCGATGGCCCGGGCGATGGATGAGTTCCGGGCCGATTCGGACACCACCCCGGGGACCACGGCGAGGATGGGGATGAACAGCCACACGAGCACCACGCCGCCCAGGCCACCGATGAGACCGCCGGCGGTCCGGTCGGCGGTGCGCAGCCCGGTGCCCGGCGGGATGAGCTGACGGATGCTGTGGCCGACCACGGCCCCGAGGCTGGCGCCGGCGGTGCTCACGATGAGCATGACGCCGAGGCTGACGAGCAGCCGGGTCTCCGGCTGGCCGCCTTGGAACTGGTCCAGCACCACCGGGGCCAGGCGGAGGGCGGCGTAGATGCCGGCGGCCAGCCCGACCCACGACAGCATGCGGGCCAGGAACCCCATCCGGTACCCACCGATGGTCGCCGACAGGACGGCGGCGATGACGAGGAAATCGAAGACGTTCAGGCGGCTGACCGCCTCAAGACATCGGGCATTGTCAGGTCTTACCCCAATGACCCGGCATCCGGGTGTCGTCCGCTAACTTTGTCCACACCAACAACAGGAGCAACATCTGGTGAGCAGCATCGAGCGGGTGACCGGCCGGCAAATCTTGGACTCCCGCGGCTTCCCGACCGTCGAGGTCGAGGTCGCCCTGGTGAGCGGCGCACGCGGCCGGGCCGCCGTGCCCTCCGGCAAGAGCACCGGCGCCCACGAGGCGGTCGAGCGGCGCGACGGCGGCACGGAATGGGGCGGCAAGGGCGTCCGCGGTCCCGTGGAGGCGGTCAACGGCGAGATCGCCGAAGTGCTCAGCGGCTGGGAGGCCCTGGACCAGCGAGGAGTCGACGCCCAGCTCCTCACCCTGGACGGCACCGACAACAAGGGTCGCCTCGGCGCCAATGCCGTCCTCGGCGTGTCGCTCGCCGTGGCCCGGGCCGCGGCCGACGAGCTCGACCTGCCGCTCTACCGCCACGTCGGCGGGACCAACGCCCACGTGCTGCCCATGCCCATGCTGAACGTCCTCAACGGCGGCGCCCACGCCCCCAACAACCTCGACGTGCAGGAGTTCATGCTCGTCCCCGTCGGCGCCGCCTCCTACGCCGAGGGGCTGCGCTGGGGGGTCGAGACCTACCACGCCCTGGCCGGGCTCCTCCACGACCGGGGCCTGTCCACGGCGGTGGGCGACGAGGGGGGCTTCGCCCCCGATCTCGGCTCCAACGAGGAGGGGGTGCGCATCCTGGTCGAGGCCATCGAGGCCGCCGGGTACACGCCCGGCGAGGAGATCGCCCTCGCCCTCGACGTGGCCGCCACCGAGTTCTACGACTCGGGTCTCTACAACCTGGCCGGCGAAGGCCGCCGCCTCGGTTCCGACGACTTCGCCGGCTGGCTGGCCGACCTCGCCGACCGCCACCCCATCGTCTCCATCGAGGACGGCATGGCCGAGGACGACTGGGACGGCTGGGCCACCCTGACCCGTGCCGCGGGCACCCGCATCCAGCTGGTGGGCGACGACCTGTTCGTCACTGCGGTCGCCCGCCTCCAGCAGGGCATCGACGCCGCGGTCGCCAACGCCATCCTGGTCAAGCCCAACCAAGTGGGCACGCTCACCGAGACCCTCGACACCGTCGCCCTGGCCACCGGCGCCGGCTACGGGGCGGTCATGTCGCACCGGTCGGGCGAGACCGAGGACACCACCATCTCCGACCTGGCCGTGGCCACCAACTGCGGCCAGATCAAGACCGGCGCCCCCGCCCGCTCCGAGCGGGTGGCCAAGTACAACCAGCTCCTGCGGATCGAGCAGGAGCTGGGCGAGTCGGCCGCCTTCCGGGGCGGCGCCGCCCTCGCCCGCCGGCTGGGGAGCGGTATCTGACATGAGGCGGACGCTCCGGTGAGGCAGCGGGCCGGCCTGATCTTCGCCGCCCTGGCGCTGGCCGGGGTCATGGCCCTCGCCGTGTTCCCCGCCCAGGCGTGGCGCCACCAGCAGGCCGAGCGCTCCTCGCTGCGGGCCCAGGAGGCGGCTTTGACCGCGGAGAACCGGGCCTTGCAGGCTCGGGTCGACGAGCTCCGCTCCGACGAGGAGGTCGAACGGCTGGCCCGCCAGTACAACCTGGTCAAGCCGGGCGAGGAGGTCTACTTCCTCCTCCCCCAGACGACGGCGACCACGGTGGCGCCGGCGCCGGCGCCACAGCCGGCGCCCAACGGCTCCCCGTCGCTCTGGGAACGCATCACCTCCATCTTCTGAGCGGGCCTACCCTGGCCCGGTGGGCGTCGTGCGAGTGGGGACCAGCGGCTGGTCGTACCCGGCGTGGGTCGGCCCGTTCTACCCGGAGCGCACCTCGGCGGCCCGCATGCTGGGCGCCTACGCATCCGTCTTCGACACCGTCGAGGCCCACGCCACCTACCGGCGCCTGCCGGCGGCGACCGCCCTGGCCAAGTGGGTGGCGACGGTGCCGGAAGGCTTCCGCTTCGCCTGCAAGGCCCACATGGGCATCTCCCACCGCCGCGACCTCGACGGGGTGGAGGACCGGGTGAGCGCCTTCCTCGCTGCCATCTCACCCCTGGCGGATGCCCGAGGGCCGGTGCTCGTCTCCCTCCCCCACCAGCAGCCCGACCTCGACCGGCTCGGGCGCATCGTGGACGCCCTCGGCGGTGGCGCCTTCGACCTGGGGCCGGCGTGGGAGCGCACCGAGGTGCTCGACCGCCTGGACGCCGGCGGGGCCACGCTGGTCGTCACCGACTCCGCCGAGCGGCCGGCCGGCGCCATCCCGCCGGTCGGCCCGGTGGCCTACGTCCGCCTGCGCCGGGCCGACTACCCGCCGGCCGACCTCGACCTGTGGGCCGAGCGGCTGGCCAAGGTGGCCGCCGAGGACCGCCACGCGTATGTCTTCCTCAAGCACGACGACGCCGCCACCGGCCCCCGCTTGGCCCGGGAGCTGGTCGCCCGCCTTGGATGACCGGGCCGACCGCGACGCGGTGACGCTCCTGCTCGGGCGACCCCCGCAGGGCGACTTCGACGTGGTGGTGCGCGCCGCCGGCGGCCGGCCGGTCGTCATCCGCAACGCCCCCCTGCTGGGCGACGGCACGCCCATGCCCACCCGCTACTGGCTGGTCGACGAGGATCTGCGCCGGGCGGTGAGCACCCTCGAGGCCGCCGGCGGCGTGCGGGCCGCCGAGGCCGCCGTCGACCCTGCCGAGGTGGCCGCGGCCCACGCCCGCTACGCCGCCGAGCGCGACGCCGCCCTGCCCCCCGACCACGCCGGCCCCCGCCCATCGGGTGGCGTGGCCGGCACCCGCAAGGGCGTGAAGTGCCTGCATGCCCACTACGCCTGGCACCTGGCCGGCGGTGACGACCCCATCGGACGGTGGGTGGAGGAGCACCTGACATGACGTACCTCGCCGGCATCGACTGCGGCACCAACTCCACCCGGTTGCTCGTGGCCGACGGGTCCGGGAAGACCGTCGAGCGGCTGATGCGCATCACCCGCCTGGGCCAGGGCGTCGACGCCACGGGCCGGCTGGCCGAGGAGGCCATCGCCCGCACGGTGGCGGTCCTGTCGGAGTACCGCAAGGTCATGGACGGCCACGGCGTGGAGCGGGTGCGGATGACGGCCACGTCGGCAGCCCGGGACGCGTCGAACCGGGACGACTTCTTCGCCGCCGCCACCGCCGCTGTCGGGGTCACGCCCGAGCTGCTCGGGGGCGACGAGGAGGGCCGGCTGTCGTTCCTGGGCGCCACCTCGGAGCTGGACCCTGACGACGGCCCGTTCCTGGTGGTCGACATCGGCGGCGGCTCGACCGAGTTCGTCGTGGGTTCGACCGAGCCGGACGGCGTCCTGTCGACCGACATCGGCTGCGTCCGCATCACCGAGAAGTTCCTCCACTCCGATCCGCCGGCGGCCGAGGAGCTCAGCCAGGCCTTCGACGTCGTGCGGGGCCACCTCGACGACGTCGCCCGGGTGATCCCCTCCGTGGCCGACGTGCGCCGGTTCGTCGGCCTGGCCGGCACGGTCACGACCATGGCCGCGGTCGAGCTGGGCCTGGCCGACTACGACCGTGACCGGATCCACCACTTCGTGCTGACCCGTGCCGCGGCGGAGGACGTGTTCCGCACCCTCGCCACCGAGAGCCGGCGCCAGCGCATCCACAACCCCGGGCTGGAGGAGGCCCGGGCCGACGTGATCGTCGGCGGGGCCATCATCGTCTGCGCCATCATGCGGTACTTCGAGCTCGCCGAGTGCCTGGTCAGCGAGGCCGACATCCTCGACGGCCTCGTTCTCTCCCTGCGTGGATAGAGTCGCCGTCGTGGCCCCCGGCCCCCTCCCCACCCAGCTTCGAGGCAAGCGGGTCCTCCTCCGGCCCCTGGTGGTGAGCGACTTCGACGGCTGGCGGGACGTCCGCCAGCGCAACCGCAACTGGCTGATGAAGTGGGAACCCAAACCCCCGCCCGGCCAGCCCGACGACACCCAGTCCAGGCCGGCGTTCAACGCCCGCTGCGGCGCCCGGGAGCGGGAGTGGCAGCTGGGCACGGGCTACGGGTTCGGCATCTTCGTCCGGGGCGCGTTCGCGGGCGAGATCAACCTGTCGGGCGTGCAGCGCGGACCCTTCCAGAACACCTACGTCGGCTACTGGATCGACGAGGCCCAGGCCGGGAACGGCTACGTCCCCGAGTCCCTCGTCACCGTGGCCCGCTTCGCCTTCGAGGACCTCCGCCTGCACCGCCTCCAGGTCGCCATCATCCCCCGCAACACCGCCAGCCGGCGGGTGGTGGAGAAGCTGGAGCTGCGCGACGAGGGGATCGCCGTCCGCTACCTGGCCATCAACGGCAGGTGGGAGGACCACATCCGCTATGCCCTCACCGCCGAGGAGTGGGCCCAGCGGGGCCAGCAGCTGGTCGAAGAGTGGATCGGCCCCCCGCCGGCGCCCATGCTCCGCCTCCGCCAGCGGGGCTGACCCCGGTGTTCTGGTTGCACCTACCCGTCATAAACGCGGGTAGGTGCAACCAGAACGTCAGAGATAGTTCGCCGGGTTGACCGGGTCGCCGTTGACACGCACTTCGAAGTGCGTGTGGGGGCCCGTGCAGTCGCCGGTGCAGCCCACCCGGCCGATGGTCTGGCCCTGGGTCACCCTCTGGCCGGCGGACACACTCATCGACGACTGGTGGCCGTTCAGGGTGGCGATGCCGCCGCCGTGGTCGATGATGGTGGCGTTGCCGTAGCCGCCGAACCAGCTGGCGCTGACCACCACCCCGTCGGCCGACGCCCGGATGGGGGTGCCCTCGCTGGCGCCGTAGTCGATGCCGGTGTGCAGGCGGGAGGTCCCGTAGATGGGGTGGATGCGGTAGCCGTACGGTGAGGTGATCGGGGCGCCGGGCACCGGTGTCAGCAGCCGGCCCGGGGCCTTCGCCGGCGTCGCTGCCGCCGCCGCCGGCGCGGTGGTGGCCGAGCCGCTGCCGGTCGTCGCCGGCGCCCCGGGCGCCGTCGTGGTCGTCGCCGCCCGCGCCGCCGCCGCCGCCGCTGCGGCCTCGGCCTGGCGCCGCTTCAGGGTCTCGGCGATGGCGGCCGACTCCGCTTCGAGGTCGTTGAGGTGGGACTCGAACTCCTCCTTGCGGGCCACGACCTCGCCCTTGAGCTTGTCGGTCTGGGCGATCTCGGCTTGGACTTCGGCCCGAGCGGCGGCCTGGGCGTCGCGGTTGGCCTGGAGGCCAGCCCGCTGGCCGGCGACCAGATCGCGCTGGCCCTGGGCGTCGGCCTTCGACGCCTCCAACTGCTTGCCCAGGTCGCCCACCTCGTCCCGGAGGCGCTCGGTGGCGGCGATGGCCTGGGTCTGGGACCCCACGACGGCCCGCATGTAGGAGCGCTTCGACGCCAGGTCGCCCAGGCTGCGGGCGTGGAGGAGCATGGAGGCGTAGCTGGCCGCCTCCGACTGGCCGGTGTAGGCGGCGATGGCCTGGCGGCCCAGCTCCTCCTTGGCCAGAGCGAGGGCATGGCGGGAGTCGGCCAGCTTGGCCTCGGTGGCCCGCTGCTGGGACTCCAGCGCCGCCAGCTTGGACTGGGCGGCGTCGAGCTGGCGCTGGACGACTGCGATCTCACTGTCGAAGGCGGCGACCTTGGCGTCGAGAGACGCCCTGCGGCCCGTCGACTGCTCGATCAGGCCGAGCAGGCGCAGCTCCTCGGCCGAGGCGGTGTCGACCTGCTTCTTGGTGGCGTCGATCTGCTGATCGACTTTGGTCTTGTCGGACGCGGTCTGGGCGCCGGCGCCGCCCGAAACGGCCAGGGCGACGACCACGAAGACCATGGCCAGCGCGACCCCACCACGCCTCCTCGCCCTCACACTGGCCACGATAGCCACACCAGCCACTCCCGCAACGGACGAACCCGTGACCTTACTCGGCGTCCCGCCGTTCCCCTAAACGTCCAGGAACCGGCTGACCGCCAGCGCCGAGCCCACCGTTCCCACCACAACCCCTACCAACAGCAAGAGGATCCCGGTGCCAGTGACGTCGGCCCCGGTGACCAGGAACTGCTTGAACAGCTGGACGTCGTTGTTGGCCCCCGAGATGCGGTCCTGCACCAGGTCGCGCCCGATCCAGACCACACCGAAGGCCAGGGCGGCGCCGGACAGCCCCTGGAGGAGCCCCTCGAGCATGAAGGGCACCCGGATGAACCAGTTGGTGGCCCCCACCAGCTTCATCACCGCCACCTCACGCCGGCGGGCGAAGATGGCCATGCGGATGGTGTTCAGGATCAGCAGCGAGGCGGCGGCCAGCAGGACCGCGGCGATGCCCCACAGCATGATCTGGAGGAAGTTGGTGACCGACACCAGGGCGTCGA
>Ga0247713_1000447_pt1 | contig 25477 bp, 21 predicted proteins | sample 21E_NmetaG_FD_189936 | JGI IMG/M metagenome (GOLD analysis project Ga0247713, IMG submission 189936) | Soil microbial communities from hillslope of Landscape Evolution Observatory, University of Arizona, Oracle, AZ, United States - 2-1-E_N | ecosystem: Engineered > Artificial ecosystem >... | reverse complement strand
AGGCTTCGGCGTCGTCCCCGACCGCCAGCACCGTGGCGGCGCCGAGGCGGTCGAGCTCGCCGGCCACCCCGGCCGGGTCCGCGCCGGCGGGCGTGAGCAGCAGCAACGGCACCCCCGCGGCCGCCGCCGCGCCGGCCGCCTCGGCCTGCGCCGCCGCGTCCGCGGCCGGCGCGAGGACCGCGGCGGGGGAGCGGGCGAACAGCGCAGCGCTGGTGGCCACGGCGAGGCGGGCGGGATCGGTGCCGTCGAGCACGGTGGTGGCCGCGTCCGGCGTACGCAGCGCGACCTGCGCCGGTGGCGGCGCCGGCCTCGCGCAGGCCGCGAGCACCAGCGCCACCGCCGCGAGCACGCCCGCCGTCCCCCGTCGTCCGACCATCCCTCGACGGTAGGTGACCCACGCCCGCCCGCACCCCGGGCCTACCGCTGGATCTCCAGGACGAAGATGTCATCGCCGGTGAGCTGCAGCGGGAACCCGACGGCGTTGTTCGCGCCGGACAGGCGCGCCTGCCCGGTCACGCCCTCGTAGGCGCCCGTGCCGCCGATGATCGTGTTCTCGCCCTCGGCGGGGAACGAGCCGTTGAGCACCCAGCCCGGCCGCGCGGGGTCCGGCGAGACGCTCACCGTCGCGCGGTTGGTGATGTCGCCGTCGGGCAGGTGGAAGGTGGTGATGGCGTCGAACAGCGGGCAGCCGGGCAGGTCGTTCGTCTTGCAGGCGACGTCGTCGGTGGCGGTGCCGATCAGCTCGCCGGTCGCGACGTCGTAGAGCTCGAACTCGAACACCTGGCGCAGCGGGTTGGTGGACACGTTCGGTGACGTGCCCCGCATGTTCACCGCGATGACCTCCGGCCCGTCCCGCTCGGGGGCGGCGGAGGCGGCGCCCACGGCGCTCAGCGTCGCCGCGGCGGCGGCACCCACCAGCGCGAGGGCGAAGAGGAGACGACGGGACACGGGTACCTCCACCTGCCATTCGACTACTCCGAACGGAGCAGCGCGGAGGTAAGCTAGCAGGGCGGGCCGTAGGCGCCACACCGACGTGCCGCGTCGAACCGGTCACAGCCGGTAGCTGCGGAGTTTGACGTACAGCGCGCTGCGCGAGATCCCCAGCGTCTTGGCCGCCGCCGACTTGTTGCCGCCGCATTCCTGCAGGACCGTCGCGATCACCGACGACTCGGCGCGCTCGAGCGGGGTGAGCACCCGCCGCGCCGCCGCGGCCCTGACCTCGGCGGGCAGCGCGTCGAGCCCGACGACGTCCCCCCGCGAACGGCTCGCCGCCTCCCGCACCACCCGGGCCAGCTCGGCGAGGTTGCCCGGCCAGTCGTACCGGCGCAGGGCGGCCTGGGCGTCGAGGGAGAACGACCGCCGCCGCCCGTGCCGGTGCAGCTCGCGCTGGGCCAGGCCCACCACCTCGCTCGCCCGCCGGCGCAGCGGGGGCAGGGTCACCGCACCACCGCCGAGGCGGTCGAGCACCGGCGCCGGGCTGCTCGACCCGCGTGTGGCGTCGCCGACGGTGACCGTCACCCCGATCCCGGCGATCCGGCCCGCCGACCGCGTGCCGAGCAGCGCGGCGACGGCCTGCGCCGCCGCGCCCGGCAGCAGTTCGACGTGCCGCACCACCAGCGGCATCGCGGCCCGGTCGAGGCAGGCGGCGAACCGGCGGGTCCAGGCGGCCGTGCCCTCGACGACGCAGGTGGCGGCATCGAGCAGGGCGGCGTCGGCACCGAGGACCGTGGTGAGCAGGGTGGTCCGTCCCGTGCCGGGCTCGCCGCGCACGACCACGGGCCCCTCGGCGGCCAGCGCGCGGGCCTGCTCGAGGGCGAGATCCCACTGCCCCGGCTCGTCGGCCGCCGGGGCCCGGCTGTGTCGTGACGTCGCCGGTTCGGTGAGGGTGAGGACCGCGCCGGTGGTGGCGCCGCCGTCGTGGACCAGCCGCAGGCGGGCGGACAGCTCCGACGACAGCGCGACCACCGCGCCGTCCGCCGCGTCGCGCCGGCCGCGCACCCGGTCCCAGACGTCGCGGTGGTCCAGGCCGAGGTCGCAGGCCGCGGAATCGGCGATGACGACGTCGTCGCCGACGGTCAGCACCGGCCCGCCGGCCTCGGCCCGCGCCGCGAGGAAGGCCTGCAGGAGACGGCGCTCGCGTGCGGTGGCGCCCTCCAGCAGCGCCGCCCGGACCTCCTCGACGAGCCTGCGGACCACCAGCGACAGCAGCGGCGTGGTGTGCTCGGCGCGGCAGGTCAGGTTCACCGCGCCGACCGTGCGCCGGGTGAGGGGATGGCGGACGGGCGCGGCCACGCAGGTGACGTCGTGGAAGCGCTGGACGAAGTGCTCGGCGCCCTGCACCAGGGCGAGGCGCCCGGTCTCCAGTGCGGTGCCGAGTCCGTTCGTCCCGACGAACTCCTCGCCGAAGCAGAAGCCCTGCACCACCCGCAGCTCGTCGAGGGTGTCCCGGAGCATCGGCTCGGAGACCCAGCGCCAGACCACGCTGCCGCGCTCGTCGGCGAGTGCCAGGCTGGTGTGGGCACCGACGAGCAGCTCGGCCAGCCCGGCCATGATCGGCACGGCGACCCGGACGAACGGGGTGTCGAGGTCGGTCTCGACGAAGGGCACCTCGACGTGCTCGGGGTCCACCCCGTTGATCCGGGAGCGCCGCCACGAGGTGAGGACGTCGCTGCGGACGTCGTCCGGGTCCTCGCCGGCGTGGAACCGCTCCCACGCCCTGTCCGTGCCCCGCCCGCCGCCCACGGCCATGGCCGCCCTCCTCCGTGCCGCCCCGCGACGAGCCTGCCAGCGCCCGTCGCCCGGCGCACCCGGCGCGCGTCAGCCCTTTCCCTGGAGCTCCTGCTGGTACTTGGCGCTCATGTGCTCGACCGCCTGCAGCTGCGTCGCGGCGTGGGCCTCCCGGGTCTGGAACGCCCGGTCCTTGGCGGCCAGGGTGCTCGCGGCCTGGTCCTGGAACTCGGGGAACACCTGCTGGGCGATCAGCTCGAACGAGCGCCTGGTGGCCTGCGGGTTCGCCCAGTCGTGGCCGAGCAGCAGCATGGCGCCGAACCCGCCGTTGCTCTGGTCGACCAGGCGCTGCACCTGCGCCTTCGCGTCGTCGACGGTGCCGATCGCGCCGATGCCGGCCTCGTTGATGAAGTCGATCATGCCCTTGACGTCGGCGCTGTTCCCGACGTCCATCTGCGGGAACGCGGCGACCTTCTGGAAGTAGTGGAACCAGTGCGCGATACCGAACTCGACGTCGCGGTAGGCCTGCTCGCGGGTCTCGGCGATGTGCATGAGCCCGACCAGGCGCCAGCCGGAGCGATCGGGCCTCGGCTGCCCGTAGTGCGCGGCCCGCTCCTCCACCACGTTCCAGTGGTGGGCCAGCGCGTCGAAGCCGTCCTGGGTGAGCGTCGCGCCGATGGACAGCAACCCGACGCCGTAGCGGCCGGCGAGGCGCGGTCCGGTGGGGGAGGCGACCGCGGCGACCGCGACGTCGAAGCACGGGTCGCTGAACGGCCGCAGCTGCAGCCGCGCGTCGACGAGGTTGTGCGTGGGGGTCTGCTGGGTCACCGCCTCGCCGCGCAGCAGGCGCATGATGATGTCGAGGTTGACGTCGAGCAGCTCGCGGGTGTCGGTCGGGGTGAGACCGATCATCGCCGAGTCGGTCGGCAGGGAGCCGGGCCCGACGCCGAGCATGGTGCGCCCGCGGGTGAGGTGGTCGAGCAGCACCATCCGGTCGGCCACCCAAAGCGGGTTGTGGTAGGCGATCGAGGTGACCCCGGTGCCCAGCCTGATGCGGCGCGTCCGCTCGGCGGCGGCCGCGATGAAGATCTCCGGCGAGGCGATGATCTCGCTGCCGGCCGAGTGGTGCTCGCCGATCCACGCCTCGTCGTAACCCAGCGCGTCGAGGTGCGCGACGAGCTCGAGGTCGCGTTGCAGTGCCAGGGTCGGGTTCTGCCCGGGCACGTGGAAGGGGGCGAGGAAGGTACCGAAGCGCAGTCTGCTCACCGTTGCTCCCTGATCGTCGTCAGCCTGATGATGGCCCCGCCCGCCCGGTCCGGAGTGTGCGTATTCCGGACACTCGGCGTCAGGACCGGGGTACCGGTGCGTTCCAGCGGCGCCACAGCGCGAGTACCCGCAACCCGGCGACGAGCACCGCGCCGCCGAGGGTGACCGGCACCGGCGGCAGGCCCAGCGCGGCACCCGCCGCGACGACCGCCGCGCCCGAGGCGGCGGCCAGCGCGTAGATCTCGCGGCGCAGCACGATCGGGATCTCGCGCAGCAGGACGTCGCGCAGGACCCCGCCGCCGATGCCCGTCACCATCCCGACCAGCACGGCGGTGACGGCCGGGGCGCCGGTGCGCAGCGCGATCGCGGTTCCGGTGGTGGCGAACAGGGCCAGACCGAACGCGTCGGCGAGCAGGACGCCGCGCCGAAGCCGCGCGACGGCCGGATGCCAGCGGAACATCGCCAGCGCCACAACGGCCGGGACGACGAGGTAGGGCCACTGGCGCAGCGTGGTCGGCGGGGTGATGCCGAGCAGGACGTCGCGGATGATCCCGCCGCCCAGCGCGGTGACCGCCGCCAGGACGACGACGCCGAACACGTCGAGCCGCGCCTGCACCGCGGCCAGCGCCCCGGACACCGCGAACACGGCGACCCCGAGCAGGTCGAGCACGACGAGCACGTCGCCACGGTAGGGCGTGACCCGGCGCTGCGCGGGTACGCGGCGGGAGATCCTGATGGAAGGACAGCCATGGTCGCCTTCGGCTACTCCCTGCTGTGCGAGCAGCGGGCTCCGCGCGAGCTCGTCGCCGACGCCGTCGCGGCGGAGCGTGCGGGCTTCGACTTCGAGGTGATCAGCGACCACTACTTCCCGTGGCTCGACGCGCAGGGGCACGCCCCGAACGCGTGGGCCGTGCTCGGCGCCGTCGCCTCGGCCACCGAGCGGGTACCGCTGATGACGTACGTGACCTGCCCGATCCTGCGCTACCACCCCGCCGTCGTCGCGCAGCAGGCGGCGACGGTGGCGCTGTTGGCCGGCGAGGGCCGGTTCACCCTGGGGCTCGGGGCGGGGGAGAACCTCAACGAGCACGTCGTCGGGCAGGGCTGGCCGCCGGCGAACGTGCGCCACGAGATGCTGACCGAGGCACTGGAGATCATCCGGCGGCTCTTCGCGGGTGGCTACGTCTCGCACACGGGCCGGCACTTCCGGGTCGACTCGGCGAAGCTCTGGGACCTGCCCGAGGACGGTGTGCCGATCGCGGTGGCGGTCTCGGGGGCGCAGTCGGTGGCGGCGTTCGCGCCGTTCGCCGACGCGATGGTGGCGGTGGAACCGCAGCGCGCGCTCGTGGCGAGCTTCGACGCCGCGGCCGGCGGTAACCTGCCGAAGATCGGCCAGCAGCCGGTCGCGTGGGGCACCGAGGTCGCCGAGGCCGTGGACCGGGCCCACGACCAGTTCCGCTGGTTCGCCGGAGGCTGGAAGGTCAACGCCGAGCTGCCCGGCACCGCCGGGTTCGCCGCCGCGACGCAGTACGTGCGGCCCGAGGACGTCGAGGAGGCGTTCCCGTGCGGTCCCGACGTCGCCGCGCACGTCGAGGCGGCCCGGCCGTTCGTCGAGGCGGGGTTCACCCACCTCGCGCTGGTGCAGGTCGGCGGGGAGACCCAGCCGCAGTTCCTGGAGTTCGCCGAGCGCGAGCTGCTGCCCGCGCTGCGCGAGGAGTACGGCAAGGCCGACGGCGCGGCCGTCCGCCCCCGTCGTTGAGCGCTACGGCGCCCGCGGAAGCCCGAGCGGCGGGTCCGTCGGGAGGTCGGTGCCGTGCAGGAACGCGGCGACGACGTCGTCGGTCACCCCGTCGAGGGTCGGGGGCCGCCAGCGCGGGGCGTGGTCACGGTCGACCAGCCGGGCCCGCACGCCCTCGGCGAAGTCGGGCCGGCGCACGCACGCGCGCGTGAGGCGGTACTCGCGTTCGAGCGACTGCTCGAGCGCGGTGTCCCCGCGCGCCGCCCGCAGCGCGCCCAGGGTGAGCACCAGCGCGACGGGCGACTGCGCGGTGATCGCGTCGGCGGTTCCGGTCATCCCCTCGGCGCGCAGCCGCGCCACGATCTTCCCGACGTCGTCTGCGGCGTAGCAGCGGTCCACCCACGCCCGCTCCGCGAGCAGCGGCGGCGGCCCGGGGTCGACGGCGAACCCCGCGACCACGCGACCGACGGCACTCACGTCGGCCGGGTGTTGACGAGAGTGCCGTCGGGCGGCCGCTCGGTGGGCGGGGAGCGCGGCCAGGGCGGCGACGAGGTCGCGCAGGCGGGCGCTGGGCACGAGGACGTCGGCGAGCCCGCAGGCGATCGCGTCGGCACCGGTCAGCCGGGCGCCGGCCAGCGCGACGTGCGTGCCCAGCTCGCCCGGCGCTCGCGCGAGCAGCCAGGTGCCGCCGACGTCGGGCACGTAGCCGATCGACACCTCGGGCATCGCCAGGACGGTGCGTTCGGTGACCACCCGTATCGATCCGTGCGCCGACACCCCGACCCCGCCGCCCATCACCACGCCGTCCATCAGCGCGACGTAGGGCTTCGGGTAGCGGGCGATCCGCGCGTCGAGCCGGTACTCCTCCGCCAGCAGGACCGGGAACCCGTGCCCGCCCCGCGCGGCGTCGTCGTAGAGGAACCGGACGTCCCCGCCCGCGCAGAGCCCGCGCTCCCCGGCGCCGTCGAGGAGCACGGTGGTGACGGCGTCGTCGTGCTCCCAGGAGTCGAGGGCTGCCGCCATCGCCCGGACCATCGCGAGGGTGATCGCGTTGAGCGCCCGCGGCCGGTTCAGCGTCAGCCTGCCCAGCGCGCCGTCGCGGCGGACGAGCAGCTCGTCGGTCACGGGGCCAGCGCGCCGGGCAGCACCCGGGCCGCCTCGACGAGGCTCGGCCCGTACCAGGTCAGCAGCCGCCCGCTGACCAGCGCCGACGGAACGGCGAACGCCTCCGGGCCGTCCTCGGCGGTGAACAGGTAGGGCTCGTCGGGGAGCACGGCGAGATCGTGCGGCGGCAGGTCGGCGGGATCGAAGCGGGGATAGCGCTCGGCGTGGTCGGCCAGCACGTTGTCGACGCCGAGCCGGGCCAGCACGGCGCCGGTGAACGTGTCGCGCCCGCACGCCATCCACGGCTTGCGCCAGATCGGGATCACCGCCCGCCGCCGCCGCGCCGGCTCGGGCAGCGCCGCCCACGCGGCCTGCGCCTCGTCGAGCCACGCGGGCCGGTCCAGTCCACAGGCCGCGAGCATCCGGGCCAGCGACCCGAACGCCCCGTGCACCGTCCGGACGTCGGTGACGTACACCGGGACGCCTGCGGCGCGCAGCGCGTCGAGGTCGGGCGGGCGGTTCTCCTCCTGGTTCGCGACGACGAGGTCGGGCGCCAGCGCCACGATCGCGTCGACGTCGGGATTCTTCGTCCCGCGGACCCGCGGCACGTCGAGGTCGGCGGGGTGGGTGCACCAGTCCGTGGCCCCGACGAGCAGGCCGGGCGCGGTGGCCGCCACGGCCTCGGTCAGCGACGGCACGATGCTGAGCACCCGCCGCACCTGCGCGGTGACGGCCACGGCGCGGCCCTCGTCGTCCCGTACCTCCGGCACGTCGACCTCCCGACATGGAACCTTCTCGGGCTTTATGACGCCCGCTCCGCCCCGACACGCTTCCATGTCGGCGCCGGGTCTACATGTTCCGCCGGTACTGCCCGCCCACCTCGAAGAAGGCCTCGGTGAGCTGGCCGAGCGAGCAGACCCGCGCGGCACGCATCAGCTCGTCGAACACGTTGCCGTCCCCGGTGGCGACGTCCTGCAGGCGCCGCAGTGCCTCCGTGGCCTCGGCCGCGTTGCGCGCCTGGAAGTCCGCGAGGCGGTCGAGCTGCGAGCGCTTCTCCGCCTCGGTGCCCCGCGCCAGCTCGATCTCCACCGGGCCGGCGTCGGGGTCCTCCGGCTTGAGGAAGGTGTTGACGCCGACGATCGGCAGGGAGCCGTCGTGCTTGCGGTGCTCGTAGAGCATCGACTCGTCCTGGATCTTGCCGCGCTGGTAGCCGGTCTCCATCGCGCCCAGCACCCCGCCGCGCTCGGCCAGCGAGTCGAACTCCTTCAGCACCGCCTCCTCGACGAGGTCGGTCAGCTCGTCGACGATGAACGAGCCCTGCAGCGGGTTCTCGTTCATCGACAGGCCCCACTCCTTGTTGATGATGAGCTGGATCGCCATCGCCCGGCGCACCGACTCCTGCGTCGGGGTCGTCACCGCCTCGTCGTAGGCGTTGGTGTGCAACGAGTTCGCGTTGTCGTACAGCGCGCAGAGTGCCTGCAGGGTGGTACGGATGTCGTTGAAGTTCATCTCCTGCGCGTGCAGCGACCTGCCGCTCGTCTGCACGTGGTACTTCAGCTTCTGCGAGCGCTCGTTCGCGCCGTACCGCTCCCGCATCGCGACGGCCCAGATCCGCCGCGCGACCCGCCCGATGACCGAGTACTCCGCGTCCATCCCGTTCGAGAAGAAGAACGACAGGTTGGGGGCGAAGTCGTCGATGTCCATGCCCCGCGCCAGGTACGACTCGACGTAGGTGAACCCGTTCGCCAGCGTGAACGCGAGCTGCGAGAGGGGATTCGCGCCGGCCTCGGCGATGTGGTAGCCGGAGATCGAGACGGAGTAGAAGTTCCGCACCTTGTGCGCGATGAACCACTCCTGGATGTCGGCCATCATCCGCAGCGAGAACTCGGTGGAGAAGATGCAGGTGTTCTGGCCCTGGTCCTCCTTGAGGATGTCGGCCTGCACTGTGCCGCGGACGTTGGCCAGCGCGAACGCGGTGAGCTGCTCGCGCTCGGCGTCGTCGGGCTCGCGGCCCTGCTCGTCACGGAACCGGCCGATCACCTGGTCGATCGCGGTGTTGAGGTAGAACGCGAGGATCGTCGGCGCCGGGCCGTTGATCGTCATCGACACCGAGGTGTTCGGCGAGGTGAGGTCGAACCCGTCGTAGAGCACCGCCATGTCCTCGAGCGTCGCGATCGAGACCCCCGACGTGCCGACCTTGCCGTAGACGTCCGGCGCCGTGCCCGGGTCGCGGCCGTACAGCGTCACCGAGTCGAACGCCGTCGAGAGCCGCTTGGCCGCCGAATGCTCGGAGAGGTAGTGGAACCGCCGGTTGGTGCGGAACGCGTCGCCCTCGCCGGCGAACATCCGGCCCGGGTCCTCGCCCTCGCGCTTGAACGCGAACACCCCGGCCGTGAACGGGAAGCGCCCGGGCAGGTTCTCCCGGCGCAGGAACCGCAGCAGCTCGGCGTCCTCGGTGAACCCCGGCAGCGCGACACGGCGGACCTTGGTGCCCGAGAGGGTCTCCCGCGTGAGCTGCGTGTGCAGCTCCCGGTCGCGGACCCTCACCACGAGCTCGTCGCCGGAGTAGTCCTCGACGACCCGCGGCCACTCGTCGAGCAGCTTCGCGGCCTGCGCCGGGAGCGCCTTCTCGGCGGCCGCGAGGACGTCGTCGAGGCCGCCGGGCTCGGCGCCGGCGGCCTCCACCGCGGCCTTCGCGGTGCGCAGGTGCTGGCGCCGGCGCGCCGCCGTCACCTGCTCCTGGGTCTCCGCGTGGTAGCGGCGGACGGTCTCGGCGATGTCGGAGAGGTACCGGGTGCGGGCCGGTGGGATGATCGCGGCGTACTCCGAGGAGGTCTTCCGGCCGGTTCGCGCCAGCCGACCGTCCTGCAGCGCCAGCCCGTTCTCGGCGAGCCGGCCGACGAGGTGGTGGTAAAGCGCGGTGACGCCGTCGTCGTTGAAGGTCGCGGCGCTGGTGCCGAAGACGGGCATGTCCTCCCACGAGGCGCCGAAGGCCTCGCGGTTGCGGACGAGCTGGCGGCTGACGTCGCGGCGGGCGTCCTCGGCACCGCGCCGCTCGAACTTGTTGATCGCGACGACGTCGGCGAAGTCCAGCATGTCGATCTTCTCCAGCTGCGACGCGGCGCCGAACTCCGGCGTCATCACGTACAGCGAGCGGTCGACGAACGGGACGATTCCCGCGTCGCCCTGACCGATGCCGGGGGTCTCGACGATCACCAGGTCGAACCCGGCGGCGCGGAGCACGGCGATCGCGTCGCCGAGGTGCTCGGGCAGCCCGCCCTCGGTGCCGCGGGTGGCCATCGAGCGGAAGAACACCTGCTCCCCGGTGAGAGCGTTCATCCGGATCCGGTCGCCGAGCAGCGCCCCGCCGCCCTTGCGTCGGGTCGGATCGACGGCCAGCACGGCGATGCGGAGCTTGTCCTCCTGGTCGAGCCGGAAGCGCCGGAGCAGCTCGTCGGTGAGCGACGACTTGCCCGAGCCGCCGGTGCCGGTGATCCCCAGCACCGGCACGGGGCGCTGCTGCTGCTCGATCCGCACGCGCACCTCGTCGGGGAGCCGCCCCGCCTCGGCCAGCGTCAGCACCCGTCCGAGGGTGGCCGGCTCGCCGGTGAACAGGCCGTCGTAGGACGTCGGCGGCTGCGCGGCGAGGTCGACGTCGCAGTCCCGGATCATCGTGTTGATCATCCCGGGGAGCCCGAGGCGCTGGCCGTCCTCGGGGGAGAAGATGCGGGCGACGCCGCGCGAGTGCAGCAGCTCGATCTCGGCCGGGACGATCACCCCGCCGCCGCCGCCGTAGACCTTGACGTGCCCGGCACCGCGCTCGCGCAGCAGCTCGACGAGGTAGCTGAAGTACTCGACGTGCCCGCCCTGGTACGAGCTGATCGCGACGCCCTGCGCGTCCTCCTGCACGGCCGCGGCGACGATCTCGTCGACCGAGCGGTTGTGTCCCAGGTGCACGACCTCGGCGCCCTGGCGTTGCAGGATCCGGCGCATGATGTTGATCGCCGCGTCATGGCCGTCGAAGAGGCTCGCCGCGGTGACGAACCGGACGGGGTGCTCGGGTACGTGCAGCGGTGCTCTCTCGGTCGGCTGGGCCATCGCGGGTCCTCTCGTCGGGCGCGGCGACGATTTAGTTTGACATCCTAGTATCGGACGTACAAGAGTGGCGTGAGGGACACCTCAGGTCGACGACGACCGGCGTCAGGCGACGCGGCGCTCGGACGCGGGGGAGGCCGCGTCGGGCATGCGCAGGGTGCGGGGCTCCGGCGCGCCGCGCCCGCCCAACCGGGTGACCAGCGAGCCGGCCACTCCGACCAGCCCGAGCAGCAGGCCCGCGAGCGCGATCGACCAGCTCGCCGTCTCCGGGGCCACCACGACGAGCACGAACGCGGTGGCGGGCCACCACAGAAGCGCCCGCGCCGCGGTGGGGACGGTCCATTCCTGCCGATCTGGCGCCATGCCTGGTCGGTACCCCCCGGAGTCGATGTCCATACCCCGATCGGGGAAGCGGACCGGAACAACGCGGAAACCCTAGTGATCGTCCGCCCGACCCGGACCACCGACCCGCGCCCGTCAGGAGTTCGTCAGGCGGGCCGGCGCGCTAGCGTCCGGTCATGCCGACCCGCCCCGACCCGCTGATCCATCTGCCCGAGCAGAGCCGCCTGCTGGGTGAGGTGATCGCCGCGGCCGATCCGGAGACACCGGTGCCGACCTGCCCCGACTGGACCCTGCGCACCCTCGCCGGCCACGTCGGGCGGGGCGACCGCTGGGCCGCCGAGATCGTCGACACGCAGGCCCAGGAGGTCGTCGACCCGCGCACCGTCGAGGGAGGCGACCCCCCGGCGGATCCGCGCGGGATCCCGGAGTGGCTCGCCGACGGCGTGGCCCGACTCACCGGGGCGCTCGCCGCCACCGGGGCGGGCACCCGGGTCTGGACGTTCCTCGGCCCGCGCCCGGCAGCCTGGTGGGTGCGGCGGCGGCTGCACGAGACCGTCGCGCACCGGGCGGACGCGGCGCTCGCCACCGGCGGTGCCCTGACGCTCGCGCCGGAGCTGGGCGCGGACGCGGTCTCGGAGTGGCTCGACCTCGTGGCGGCGCGCTCCGCCGCGCCCGGTGCCGAGCCCGTCCTCGACGACGGCGCCACCCTGCACCTGCACGCTACCGACGGCGGGCTGGGCGAGGCGGGGGAGTGGACGGTGCACCGCGACGGCACGGGGATCGCCTGGGAGCACGGGCACGCGAAGGGCAGCGTGGCCGTGCGGGGCGCCGCCGCCGACCTCCACCTGATGCTGCTGCGCCGCCTGGCCGCCGACGACCCTCGGCTGCAGGTGTTCGGTGACCCCGCGGTGCTCGCGGCCTGGCTGGCCCGCACCCCGTTCTGAACCGGCGCGCGCCGGGAACGGCGGTACGACCGGGCGGCCCCCGGATCGCGCGCGTCAGTCCGCCCGGACCAGGTCCATGAGCAGGCCGTCGTGCCAGGTCCCGTCGGCGCCCCGCTCGTAACGGCGCATCACCCCGACCGGCTCGAACCCGGCCCGGCGGCAGCAGCGGATCGCGCGCTCGTTGTGCGCCGCGGGGTCGGTGACCACGCGGTGGTGGCCGCGGGCGAACAGGTGCGCGACCATGGCGCGCAGCGCGTCACAACCGAGGCCGCGGCTCTGCTGGTCCGGGTGCAGCGCGAGGTCGATCCCGGCGTAGCGGTGGTCGGGGTCGAGCTCCTCCCGGTAGATGATCAGGCCGACCACCTCGCCGGCCAGCTCGATCGCGAATCCCTGCGGGCCGAGGAGCTCGCGGCGGACCCGCTCGAGGTCGTAGCCGCCCCACCAGCGCGCGACCTCGGAATGGGCGAGGATCTCCAGGAACGCCGGCACGTGGGCCGCCGTGGTCGGGCGCAGCACCACCGTCTGACCCGCGATCGCTCCGGTCATGGCAGCCCCTCTCAGGAGGTCAGCCGCACGCGGGCCAGCTCGGCGAGCGACGCCGCCGAACGGGGCTGCTCGAACGCTACCTCGGCGTGCCGCCCGTCGAGCTCGAGCGTGGCGATCATGTTGCCGAACAGGGGCCCGACCACGCGCTCCCAGCCCACCGGCGGCGCGGGGGCGCCGACGTGCGCCGCCCACCGTCGCGCGAGCCACCGCGCGCCCCGCGACCAGCCGAGCCGGAAGCCCGGACGGACGATCCAGTCGATGTGGTTGTGCACGGGCGAGCAGGTGAGCTGGTGGACGGCCGTGTCGGTCGGCTGCGGCAGGTCGACGCGGGCGGCGTAGCTGTGGTGCACGTCGCCGGACAGGACGTTGACGGTGGCCGGCCCGCGCGCCGCGACGGTGCCGACGAGGCGCGCCAGGCGGTCGAACGAGTCGCGGAAGGCCGCCCAGTGCTCCAGGTCGGCGGCCTGCCGGACCGTCTCGGCGAGCCGCCCGCGCCGGCCGGGGCGGGCGGCGGCGATCTCGTTGACGGTCTCGACGTCGCCGAGCGCGTGCGGCATGAGCCAGGGCACCGACGTGCCGAGGACCAGGTGCTCGACGGGACCCTCGGCGAGCGCCTGCTCCTCCACCCAGCGGAACTCGGCCTCGCTGAGCATGAGGTGGCGGCCGTCCTCCAGGATCCGCCCGTTCCGGGAGTCGATCATGATGAAGCGGCTGTCGCCGAGGTCCCAGCGGAAGCTGAACCGGATGGCCTTGGCGCCGTCGACCTCGGCATCGGCCCGGTCGGCGAGCTCGGCGAGCATCGGCCACACGTCGCCGTCGGCCTCGTTGACCATCCGGTGGTAGGGGTCGGTGGCGAGGTCGTCCGGCGGGAGGTTGCCCAGGTGCTGGAACACCCAGTAGGACGCGATGGCGGCCCGGATGCGGTCGCGCCACCACGGCAGCCTCGCCATGTCCGCCCGCCACGCCGCCGAGGTGTTCCAGTCGTCGCGCACGTCGTGGTCGTCGAAGATCATCGCGGTGGAGACGGTGGACATCAGCCACCGGACCTCGGGGTCCGACCACGAGTCGAGGTAGAGCCCCGCGTACTCGTCGAAGCCGACGATCTCGTCGTCGGGCCAGTCCGCCGGGCGGTCGTGGCTCACGGTGATGCGCCGGCGCAGCCGCGGGGTGAGCTCGTCGGCGTACACCTGGTCGCCGAGCAGCAGCAGCGCGTCGGGCCACTCGTCGACGGGGCGGCGGGTCATCCGGACGGCGTAGCTGTCCAGGGCGTCGAGACCGAGGCGGGCCGCGGCCCTCGGGTCGGCCACCTTCGGGTAGCGGCACGAGCCGAAAATGATCCGGTGCCGGGTCGCCGAGGCGGGCCCGCGGGTCCGGATCACGCTCGGCGGGAACGGTGACGCGGCGGCCGGCCAGACCGGCGCGCCGTCGACGAGCACGCGGTACGCGACGGTGCTGTCCGGGGGCAGGCCGGTGACGGCGACGAGCGCGAAGTGGTGGCCTGCCACCTCGAACGTGCGGGCCGTGCCCACGCCGGTGCCCTCGGTGACCACGTCGACCCGGGCGGCCTGTCCGGTCTGTACCCACACCGAGGCGGTGGTCTGGCCGACGTGGCGCAGGACGGGCCCGAGGAGGAGGAGGGACACGACCGCATCCTAGTGACGGCCGGCCTCGTCGAGCGCGAGCAGCGCCGCGCCGACCGTGCCCGCGTCGGCGCCGTAGCGGGCCGCCTCGATCGGGACGACGCCGCGAGCCTGCGGGGCGTAGGCGTACTCGCGGGCGGCGGTGCGGGCCGGGCCCAGCAGCAGCTCGCCGGTCTCGACGAGCCCGCCACCGACCACCACGACCTCGACCTCCAGGATGTTCGCCAGCGAGGCGATGCCCACCCCCAGCCAGCGGCCGAGCCGGGCGAACAGTGCCTGCGCGGTCGGGTCGCCCTGCTGCGCCGCCGCCGTCACCGTGTGGCCGGTGACGGCGCCCGCGGCCCGCCCGAGGCGCGCGATCGTCCCGTCCGGATCGTCCGCGGCGGCGTCGCGTCCCATCCGGGTCAACGCGGTGCCCGAGGCGTAGGCCTCGAAGCAGCCGTGGTTGCCGCAGCCGCAGCGCGGCCCGTCCGGGTTGAGGACCATGTGGCCCAGCTCCGCGCCGAGCCCGGTTGGCCCGCGGTAGATGCGCCCGTCGAGGACCAGACCACCGCCGATGCCGGTGCCGACCGTCACCAGCACCATGTTCCGCCGGGGGGCCGGGCCGAGCCGGGCCTCGGCCAGCGCGGCCACGTTCGCGTCGTTGTCGACGACGGTCGGCAGTCCCGTCTCCCCCTCCAGCCGCTCGCGGACCGCCCAGTCCCGGTAGGCGTTGTTCGGTGCCCACCGGACGCGTCCGGCAGGCCACTCGACGATGCCGGCGGCGCCCACCCCGATCGCCCCGACCCCGGCGTGCCCGGCGCGCAGTCGCTCGACCAGCCGCAGCAGGACCCGTTCGACCTCGGCCGCCCCCGAGTGCTCGGGCGTGGCCTCGACGAGCTCGCCGAGCACGGTGCCGTCCGCGCCGACGACAGCCGACGCGATCTTGGTGCCGCCGATGTCCAGGCCGATGGCCGTGCGCGCGCCCCGCTCGTCCGTCACCACCGCATGATTGCGCCCGGGGGTCGGGCACGCTGGTTTGGGGAACCGGGTGTGGGGGAACGCGCCTGCATGCTGCTACGTCGACTCGCCCGCCCGATGCTCGCCGCGATGTTCATCCAGGGCGGTATCAACGCCCTCCAGGCGCCGCAGGGGCACGCCCAGGCGGCAAAGCCGTTGCTCGACGCCGTCGCCCCTGCCGTCGACAAGGTCACCGAGATGGCGCCGATCGACCAGCGCCCCGACGACGAGATGCTCATCAAGATCGACGCCGGGGTGAAGGTCGTCGCCGGCACGATGCTCGCACTGGGCCGGTTCCCCCGGCTGGCGTCCACCGCACTCGCCGCCTCGCTCGTCCCCACCACGCTCGCCACCCACCGCTTCTGGGACATCGACGACGAGGCCGAGCGGCAGGCCCAGCAGATCCACTTCCTGAAGAACGTCGGCCTGCTCGGCGGGCTGCTCATCGCCGCGGCCGACACCGGCGGCAAGCCGTCGCTCGGCTGGCGCGGCCGTCGCGCCGCCAGGCTCGCGTCCGCCGCGGTGCAGCGGCGCACCGACGAGCTCACGGGCGCCGCGCAGGAGCTGAGCGGGCGCCTGACGGGCACCGCGCAGCAGGGCAGCGGCGCCGCCGCGGGGCTGGCCGCCGGCCTCGCCGGGCTGTCCACCAGCGCCGGTGCCGCCGTCTCCACCCGGGCGAAGGAGGCGCAGGCGATACTCGCCGAGCGCGGGCCCGAGGCCGCCGCCCGCGCCGCCGCGGTGCGGGCGGACCTGACGCGGCGCGCGGCGAAGTCCGCGAAGCGGGCCGAGAAGCGCCGCGCCGCCCTGCAGAAGGCCGCCGACAAGCGGGGCGCGGAGCTGCGCCTGGCCGCCGAGAAGCGCAGCGCGGCGCTGCAGAAGCGGGCCGCGAAGAGGGGCGCGCAGTGGCAGAAGCAGGCCGCGCGCCGCCGGGCCGAGCTGGAGCGCAGGGCCCCGGCCTACCTCGACCAGGTCACCACCCAGGCGTCGAAGCTCGGCCACGACGTCGCCATCCGCGCCTCGCGCGTCGGCGCGGAGGTCGCGCACGCCGCGGGCGGTGTAGCCGACGACGCGCGCAAGCGGGTGTCCGCCCTCTCGCGCTGACCTCCGCCGCCCGGTCCCCGGGGTAGCCTGCGCGCTACCCCGGGGCGGTAGCTCAGCGGTCAGAGCAGCGGACTCATAATCCGTCAGGTCGTGGGTTCGATCCCCACCCGCCCCACTCAAACGCCCGGTAGAAAGCTGGTACGCGATCTTCAGTGATCCCCCTACGGGACTCCACCAGGGCGCGAGGCGCCGGGGAGGGGGCCGCGCGACGAGGGCGGCCGGGGGTGCGTGATGACGTTGGTCGGTGCCATTCTTGACGGGTTGCTGCTGCCAGGCGAGCGATCCTGCCGAGGAGGTCCACGTGTCGGTCGGCGCACCTCGACGCGCGGTGAGCCTCGACGATGTGCGGCGCCATCGTGAGCAGATCGTGGAGATCGGGCGACGGTTCGGGGTGCGCAACATCCGCGTCTTCGGCTCGGTCGCCCGCGGTGACGCGGGGACGGACAGCGACCTGGACCTGCTCATCGACGTCGATCCTGGCCATGGCTACTTCGACATGGCTGGTTTCGCGCTCGAGGTCGAGGACCTGCTGGGGGTCTTCACTCAGGTGGCGACGGTCGGCGGGATGAAGGTGCGCATCCGGGATCGCGTGCTCGCCGAGGCCGTCGGGGTGTGAGGAGCGACGGGGAACGGCTCGCCCCGGGGACTCGCGGGCTCGCGCCGCCGGCGGAACCGCTGCCGCGCCGGCACGAGGAACTGGCCGCCGCGCCACAGGGCAGCATCCGGTCTGATACATCCGTACCGCCCGGACCATCGTCTCCGGGTCGCTACTTCCTCGGGCCAGGCACCGCGCCAGTCTCCTTGCTCGATCAGCGCCTCCTCCAGATCCAGGCCGGTTCAACGTCCCACTGGGCCTGGGCTACATCGCCCTCGCCCTGGCGAGCTGATCGGGTGGTCATCGGGGTCCGTTGCAGCGCTTCAGGCTGGACTGCACGTTCACCGGCCTGCCCGTTCAGTCGACGGGCCCGCCGAACCACCTGGGCATCTGGCCGAGCAGCTGCGTCTGATCCTCGCCGACCCACGCGACGTGGCCGTCCGGTCGCAGCAACACGGCGGGTACGTCCAGTTCCTCGCTGACGTCGACGACGTGGTCGACCCGATCCGCCCAGCCCGCGACCGAGAGCCGGCCGGTCTGGTCGAGCAGCAGTCCACGGCCGCCGTGCATCAACCCGTAGAGGCGCCCCTGCTTCAGTCCGACGTCCGGCATCCGCCGGCCGAGCAGTTCATGCCCGTCGCCGAAGTGGTAACGGATCCCGATCGCCGTGATCTTCTCGATCAGGTGCCGGTGCACCTCCTCGAAGTCCATCAGTTCCGACAGCAGCCGGCGCACTGCCCGCGGGCCCGGCGCGGGGGAGAGCAGCTCGAATTGCGCGCGGGTGTTGTCCAGCACGTCGGCGGCCACCGGGTGCCGTTCGGTCTGGTAGCTGTCCAGCAGGCCTTCCGGTGCCCAGCCGTTCACCTCGGCGGCCAGTTTCCAGCCCAGGTTGAACGCGTCCTGGATGCCGAGGTTGAGGCCCTGCCCGCCGGTCGGCGGGTGGATGTGCGCCGCGTCGCCGGCCAGCAACACGCGGCCGGCCCGGTAACGCTCGGCCAGCCGGGTGGCGTCGCCGAAGCGGGAGAGCCAGCGCGGTGAGTGCACGCCGAAGTCGGTGCCGGCGAACACTCGCAGCTGCTGCTTGAACTCCTCGAGGGTCGGCGGGACCGTGCGGTCGTCGGCCACCCCCTCGGCGGGCACGACGACCCGGTACACCCCCTCCCCGAGGGGCGTGGCGCCGAACAGCATCTGGGTCTTGCGCACCTCGGCCACCACGGCGGCCAGCGTCTCCGGCGGCACGGCCACCTCCATCTCGCCCAGCAGCGTCTGGACACTGGTGGGCTCGCCGGGGAAGCCGACGCCGAGCAGTTTGCGCACCGTGCTGCGGCCGCCGTCGCATCCGACGAGGTAACGCGAGCGCAGCTGCGTGCCGTCGGCCAGCTCGGCGGTCACCCCGTGGTCGTCCTGGCTCAGCCCGACCAGTTCGCTGCCGCGTCGGATCTGGGCGCCGAGTTCGGCGGCGCGCTCGGCCAGCAGGCGATCGGTGACGGTCTGCCGGATGCCGAGGACGTACGGATGCGCGGTGTCCAGCCGCTCGGGCGCCGGCTTGTCGATGCCGGCGAAGAAGCCCCCGAGCGGGTACTGCTGGCCGAGCGCGAGGAACCGGTCCAGCAGACCGCGCTGGTCCATCACCTCGACGCTGCGCACGTGCAGCCCGAGCGCGCGGACGTACCTGGTCGGCTCCGCGTCCTTCTCCAACACGAGCGCGTTCACGCCGTGGAGCCGCAACTCGCCGGCCAACATCAAGCCGGTCGGTCCGCCGCCGACAATGATCACATCAACCATAGATCCTCCTTCGACAAGCTGCGTTTCAGTCAGCTGCTCCGCGCAGTCCGGCGGCGCACGCGCCCCCGCAGCTCCGCGCGCCGAGTCCCTCCGACCGCACGGCGAGTTCCACCGGCGGCTCGACATCCCGCGAGACCGACAACTGCGACCGCCCACGCGTCACGACAGGCGTTTCCGCAGGTGGGGCCTTCGGCCGGCCGATTCTGCGGCCCGACCCGGCTCTTGCCGCAAGCCCCCCGGTGCGCTATAGGTTGAAGGTGGCAGGGGAGCGCGCGGCCCACCGCGGTGTTGTCCTCGTCTCGGCGGCACCGACCGATGTCGACCGGGGGATCGCCTGGCTGGTCGCCGGGGCGAGCACCGAGTCCCGTTCCGCGGAACGCGAGCTTCCAGGTGCGGTGGGGGATCACAAGCTGTGCGGGCCGAAGCGCTGAACCGCGAGGAACACAGCGAGGGCGCCGAGGACGACGTTGATGGCGAGGTTCGAGAACTCTCGCCGCCGGGCGTGAGTGATCACGGCCCCGAGCATGAGCAGAAGAGCCCGACCGCGGCGAGCGGACGGCCCGCCATGCGATGGTCGTGGACGAGCAACTGCGTCCGCCTCTACGTAGCCGAACAGCGCGCCCAGCGCGAGTCCACGGCGTCCACACGCTCGGCGGTCCGGCTGGCGCCACCTCGCCGATGGACGTCCGCGCGAACCCGACCTCGCTAGGGCTGTGGTGCCGGCACCGCCAATCGGGGGCCGGCGGTCAACCAGGTGAGCGGGCGGAGGCGTTCCAGTCGACCAGCTGGACGATGACGCCGTTGGGATCGCGCACCTGGAAGGCGCGCTCGCCCCACTCCTCGGCGGTCAGCGGCATGGTGATGGCCACCCCCTCGGCTTGCAGACGGGCGAGCTCGCCCTCCAGATCGTCGACGACGAACGCCAGGATCAGCCCGGTGGCGTGCACGTCGCGCTGGTCGGCGGGCAGGGTGGACAGCCCGCGGCGCAGGAAGACCACGTTCATGCCGAGATCGTCGCGGGTCAGTGAGGCGAAGCCGTCGGCGGCCATCTCCTCGACGAAGCCGAAGTGCTCCTGCAGGAAGCGGCTGGACGCGGCGGCGTCCTCGACGTTGAGCGAGACCGCGGACGAGCTGACCTTCATCGACCTCTCCTCGTTCAGGGGCTCGAACCTCGTACTTTGTACGACGCTCGAAGATACGCCGTACCTTGTACGAGTACAAGGAGGATCGCTGAGCGGAGGTACGACGATGGCGAAGCCGCGGAGCAGCGCCGGGGATCCGGCGCGCACGCTGGCGCTGCTGTGGCGCGACTCCGCCGCCGTGTCGCGCCGCGGACCAGCGCGGCGCCTGGACCTCGACGCTGTCGTCGCCGCGGCCACGGCGCTCGCCGACGAGCGCGGGCTGGCGGCGGTCACGATGCGGGCGGTGGCGCAGGCGGCTGGTGTCGCGCCGATGACCCTCTACACGTACGTGCCCGGCAAGGCCGAACTGCTCGATCTCATGCTCGACGCCGCCTACGCCGCGATGGCGCGCACCGACACGACCCGCCGGCTGTGGCGGGAGCGCGCCACCGCAGTCGCGGAGGAGAATCTCGCCCTCCATCTGGAGCACCCGTGGACGGTCGAGGTGTCCACTCTGCGGCCACCGCTCGGGCCGGGACTGATCGGCAAGTACGAGCACGAGCTGACCGCCTTCGACGACCTCGGCCTCAGCGATGTGCAGATGGACGATTGCCTGACCTACCTGCTCGGCTTCGTCCAAGCCGCCGCCCGCGTCGCCCTCGACGCCGCCGCAGCCCGGCGGGAGAGCGCCACCGACGACGCCGGGTGGTGGGCCGCCGCCGGTCCGTTGCTCGCCCGCGTGCTCGACCCGGCCGACTACCCCCTGGCCGACCGCGTCGGCGCCGCAGCCGGCGCCGCCCGCGGCAGCGCACACGATCCCGACCACACCTACCGGTTCGGACTCGCCCGCACCCTCGACGGCCTCGCCGTCCTCATCGAGGGCACGGCGAGCCCAGTCGTCCGGTGAAGTGCCCGCATATGTGCCCTGAGCTGTGCAAACGGGTGGTGGCAGCCACGTTCGCTCACCTTCCGCTCACGAAGATCACGCACCCGCTCGAGATACGACGAACGCCCCGGTTCGCCGCAGGTGCGGCGAACCGGGGCGTCGTCGGCCGAAGCGGTTACCGCAGGTCGTACCGGTCCAGGTTCATGACCTTGTCCCAGGCCTTGACGAAGTCACGGACGAACTGCTCCTTGGCGTCGTCGGCGGAGTACACCTCGACGATGCCGCGCAGGATCGAGTTCGAGCCGAAGACCAGGTCGACGGCGGTGGCGGTGCGCACCACGTTGCCCTGGGCGTCGCGGGCCTCGTAGACGCCCTCGTCCTCGACCGACGTGCTCCATTCGACCCCGAGGTCGAGCAGGTTGCGGAAGAAGTCCTGCGACAGGACCCCCGGCCGGTCGGTGAAGACGCCGTGCTTCGCCCCGCCGGTGTTCGCGGCCAGCACGCGCAGACCGCCGACCAGGACGGTCATGTCCTTCGGCGTGAGCTCGAGCATGTAGGCGCGGTCGACGAGCAGCGTCTCCGGCGCCAGCTTCACGTCCGGCGCGATCCAGTTGCGGAACCCGTCGGCGCGGGGCTCGAGGTAGGCGAAGGTCTCGACGTCGGTCTGCTCCTGCGAGGCGTCGGTGCGGCCGGGGCTGAACGGCACGGTGACGTCCACGCCCGCGTCGGCGGCGGCCTTCTCCACGGCGGCGCAACCGGCCAGCACGATCGTGTCGGCGAGCGAGACGGGCTTGCCGAAGGCCTGGCGGACCTCGTCGAGCTTGGCGATGACCTCCTGCGTGCCGGCGTTGACCGGCCAGCTGGCCTGCGGCTCGAGGCGCAGGCGACCGCCGTTCGCGCCGCCGCGCTTGTCCGTGCCGCGGTAGGACGCGGCGGCCGACCAGGCGGTGTGCACGAGCTGCGAGACCGTCAGGCCGGAGGCGAGGACCTGCTGCTTGAGCTCGGCGGCGTCGGACTCCGACAGCAGCTCGTGCTCGACCGGCGGGATCGGGTCCTGCCAGAGCTGGACCTCCTGCGGCACCCACGGGCCGAGGTAGCGCGAGACCGGGCCCATGTCGCGGTGCAGCAGCTTGAACCAGGCCCGGCGGTACATGTCGGCGAACAGTTCGGGGTCGTCGCGGTAGCGCTCGGAGATCTTGCGGTACTCCGGGTCGGTGATCAGGGCGAGGTCGGTCGTCGCCATCATGGGCGGGTTCTTCTTGCCCTCGATGTGCGCGTCGGGCACGAGCTCCTGGCCCTCGGGCTGCTTGGGCTTCCACTGCTTGGCGCCCGCGGGGCTCTCGGTGAGCTCCCACTCGAAGCCGAACAGCGTCTCCCAGTAGCTGTTGTCCCACTGGGTGGGTGTAGGGGTCCAGGCGCCCTCGAGACCGCTGGTGATCGTGTCGGCGCCCTTGCCGGTGCCGTTCTGGTTCTTCCAGCCCAGCCCGCCGAAGTGCACCGGGCAGCCCTCGGGCTCCGGACCGACGAGGCTCGGGTCGCCGGCGCCGTGCGCCTTGCCGAACGTGTGTCCACCGGCGATGAGGGCGACGGTCTCCTCGTCGTTCATCGCCATCCGGCCGAAGGTCAGGCGGATGTCGTGGGCCGACGCGAGCGGGTCCGGCTGGCCCTTCGGGCCCTCCGGGTTGACGTAGATGAGACCCATGGTCACCGCGCCGAGGTCGCCCTCGAGCTCGAGCGGGCCGTCGGTGCTGTAGCGCTCGTCGCCGAGCCAGGTGTCCTCCGAACCCCAGAAGACCTCCTCCGGCTGCCACGTGTCCTCGCGGCCGAAGGCGAAGCCGAAGGTCTCGAAGCCCATGTCCTCGTGGGCCACGTTGCCGGCGAGCACCAGCAGGTCGGCCCAGGACAGGCTGCGGCCGTACTTCTGCTTGACCGGCAGCAGCAGGCGGCGGGCCTTGTCGAGGTTGCCGTTGTCCGGCCAGCTGTTGAGCGGGGCGAAGCGCTGGGCGCCGGAACCGCCGCCGCCGCGGCCGTCGAGCTGGCGGTAGGTGCCGGCGGCGTGCCACGACATGCGGATGAACAGCGGGCCGTAGTGGCCCCAGTCGGCGGGCCACCAGTCCTGCGACGTGCGCATGACCTGGACGACGTCGGCCTTGACGGCCTCGAAGTCCAGCTGGGAGACCGCCTGCTTGTAGTCGAAGTCCTCGCCGAGCGGGTCGGAGTCGCGCGAGGGCTTGTTCAGCACCGACAGGTCGACCTGGTTCGGCCACCAGTCGCGGTTGGTCCGCGGCCGGGCGTTCTGGTCGAAGGTGGGACCCGCGAGCGCCGGGTTCTCGCTCTCACTCGTGCTCTCGGTGCTGTCGGTACCCTGCGGGCTCGCGGACGAGTCGCGGGGCTTCGGGTCGGCCAGGGCTGGGTTCTCGCTCTCGGTGGGCACGTCGGTCCTTCCTCGGGGTGGACGCCGGCTCCGGGAGGGCCGGCGGGGTTCTGGTACGTGAAGTCGGGTCTGGTCGTGCGGGCGCGCGCTCAGCGGCCCGCGGGCGGGGACTGGCAGGCGGGGCAGATGCCCCAGTACACGACCTCGGCCTCGTCGATCACGAAGCCGGCGTCGTCGGACGCGGTCAGGCAGGGGGTCTCGCCGCGGGCGCAGTCGACGTCGCTCACCGCTCCGCAGGAACGGCACACGAGGTGGTGGTGGTTGTCGCCCACCCGCGCCTCGTAGCGGGCGAGCGAACCCGCCGGCTGGATGCGGCGGACCAGGCCGGCGTCGGTGAGGGCGCGCAGGACGTCGTACACGGCCTGGTGCGACACCGACCCGAGCCGCGCCCGGGTCGCCGCGAGCAGGGTCTCGGTGTCGGCGTGCGGGTGCTCGTACACCGCCGACAGCACGGCCTTGCGCGGCGCGGTGACGCGCAGCATGGCGTCGCGCAGGAGGTGCTCGACCGGCGGTGGGTGTTGCACGCCACTCATCTCAACACAAAGAACAGATTGGATCAAGTCCAGAAGAGTGGCGTGGCCGGATCCCTCCGGGGCCGGGCGCTGCCAGGTTCAGGCCGCGTCGGACTCGACCTCACCGAGCCCGTCCCGCAGCCGTGCCAGGATCTCCTCCGCCGTGTCCAGGTAGTGGGTGGCGGTGCGGATGCCGGCGTCGAACTGTAGGTCGAGGTGGATCTCGTGCGCGCCGATCTCGGCGAATCCGAGCAGCTCGTCGGTGACGTGTCGGACGGGTCCGACGTGCGGGGCTGCGGGCTCGGCGGTGATGACCGTGTTGGCACGGATGATGAGTCGCTGTGCCATGGGGTCGCGGCCCTCGGCCTCGGTGAGCTCGAGGAGCTGTCGCCACAGGTCGGAGACGACGGCCGGCGGCAGCCCGGCCGGCATCCACCCGTCGCCGTAGTGGGCGATGCGGCGCAGTGCCGGCTCGGAGAAGGCGGCGAAGTAGAACGGCGGATGCGGCCGCTGGACCGGCTTCGGTCCGGTGCGTGACGGCGGGACGTCGATGCCGTCGCCACGGAACTCGACGGGATCCGCGCGCCACAGCGCGAGGAGGGCGCGCAGCGCGTCCTCGGCCGACCGGCCGCGGCGGTGGAAGGTCACACCGAGGCCGCGGTACTCGTCCTCGGACCAACCGAGCCCGAAGCCGACGCGGAGCCGTCCCTTCGAGAGGACGTCCAGGCTCGCGAGCCGGCGCGCGAGGTCGAGCGGGCGGTACCAGGGCAGGTTGAGCACCGAGGTGCCGAGCCCGAGCGACGTGGTGTGGGCGGCGGCGAAGGCCAGGGTCTCGAGCGGGTCGAGGCAGGAGGAGTACGCCTCGGGCAGAGCGCCGTCCGCCGAGCCGGGGTACGGAGATCGGGGGCCGAGCGGCGCGAGCAGCCGGTCGAGCACCCAGCCGGTGGTGAAGCCGAGTCGTTCGGCGCGGGCGGCGACGAACGCGACGTTTCCGGGCGACCCGAGGTGAGCGAGCTGGGGCAGCGAGAGTGAGGCTGTTGAACAGCGGGAACGTCGCGTCGTAGAGGTCCTGCGGGACGTCCTCGCGCCACTGCACCGCGCCCGGCAGCATGGCGGCGAAGGAGTCGACGGCCCACAGCACACCGGTGCGCTCGTCGAACAGCGCGCGGGTGGCGGGCCCGTCGAAGATCGGCGGCAGCACGAGCCGCATCCGCCGATTGCCGATGTCGAAGGTGTCGCCGGGTTCGAGCCAGCGCATGCGCTGCAGCGGCAGCGCGGGCTTCTCCAGCGCGAGGCGTTCGACGGCGAAGAAGTTGGTGACCAGCGTGGCAGCGGGGCACAGGTCGAGGACGTCGAGCAGCGAGCCCGTGTGGTCGCCGTCGTCGTGCGACAGGAAGATCCAGCGCACGTCCTCGGGCTCGACCAGGGAGAACACCTGCTCCAGCCAGCGCGTGCGGTGGATCGGCGCGCCGGTGTCGATGACGATCGGCTCGTCGCCGCGGACGACGAGCGAGTTGACGGACATGTACGCGTCCTCGCCGGCCGCGGCGAGGTTCGGGATGAGCCAGGTATCGGCGGCGATGGTCACGGGGTCGGGGCGGGGCGCGTCGCGACGTTCATCGGGTTCTCCTGTTCGGTGGAGGTC
>Ga0247713_1000446_pt1 | contig 25487 bp, 20 predicted proteins | sample 21E_NmetaG_FD_189936 | JGI IMG/M metagenome (GOLD analysis project Ga0247713, IMG submission 189936) | Soil microbial communities from hillslope of Landscape Evolution Observatory, University of Arizona, Oracle, AZ, United States - 2-1-E_N | ecosystem: Engineered > Artificial ecosystem >... | reverse complement strand
GGCGTGCGGAGCCCTGGCGGCCTGGGTGCTCGCCGACCTCGACAGCGGAGCGGTCCTGGCCGCCAGGGCTCCGCACGCCCGCCACCGCCCCGCGTCGACGCTCAAGGTGCTCACCGCCGTCGTCGCGCTGGACCGGCTGGATCCGGAAGCGGTGGTCGAGGGCACCGCGGCGGACCTGCGCATCGAGGGGAGCAGGGCCGGGATCGGCCCCGGTGGCCGCTACACCGTCCGTCAGCTGCTGGCCGCCCTGTTGCTGAACTCGGGCAACGACGCTGCCAACGCCCTCGCCCGGGCCATGGGCGGGCCGGAGCCCACCGTCGCGGCGATGAACCGCACCGCCCGCGAGCTCGGCGCGCTGGACACCCGAGCCGCCACCCCGTCGGGCCTCGACGGCCCGGGGCAGGCGACCTCGGCGTACGACCTGGCCCTGCTGGTGCGCGCGGCGCTGCGCGACCCGGTGTTCGCGGACCTGCTGGCCACCCGGGGCGTCGACTTCCCGGGACACGGCGGGCTGGCCGGGTTCCGGATGTCCAACTCGAGTGATCTCCTCCTCCGCTACCCCGGCTCGGTCGGCAGCAAGTCGGGGTTCACCGAGGCGTCCCGGCACACCCTGGTCGCGGCCGCGCAGCGCGACGGGCGGCGCCTGGTCGTCACCCTCGTCCGGGGCGAGCAGCGGCCGGTCCCGATGTGGCGGCAGGCCGCGGCCCTGCTCGACCACGGCTTCGCGCTGCCGACCGGGACGTCGCCGGTCGGTCGGCTGGTGGAGGGCGCACCCCGACCGGTCCCGGGCGGCCCGTCCGCTCCGGTGACCCCGGCCGGCCCGGAGACGACGCCTGCACCCGGCGCCGTCGGTGCGGAGCCGCCGGCCGAGGGTTCGCGCGGGCCGCTGCCGGTCGCGCTGCCGGTCCTGCTCGATGGCGCCGTCGTCGCTGCGCTCGTCCTGCGGTCCCGGCACCGGTAGCGGCCGCAGGCCGCCCCGTCCGCGGCGCAGGCGGGTTCTCCGTCACCGGCCGCGGCGGCCGAAGGCCCGCAGCCCCAGCAGGCCCGTCACGACGCCCACCCCGACGAGGCCCGCCGCGGTGCGGGCGTCCGGGCCGGACCGCACGGTGACCTCCGGCCGGATGACCGCCGGCCCGGGAACGGGTGCGGGCGCGGGCCGCTCGTTCTCCTTCGCCGTGGCCGCCCAGGCCGTGACGAACAGCAGGAAGCGCGAGGCGAAGAACGCGAAGACGAGCAGGCCGAGGAACGGGCCGAACACCGCGCCGCTCGGCGAGCCCGAGACCGACTGCAGGTAGATGTTCATGACCTGCTTGAGGATCTCGAAACCGATCGCGCCGAACAGCGCGGCCTTCGCGGCGCTGTGCACCGTGGCGTGCCGGCGCGGCAGCCGGACGATCACCCACAGGAAGATCAGCCAGTTGGCGGCGAGGCCGAGGACGACACCGAGCAGGGTCAGCAGCCAGGACCACCGCTCGCCGTCGAGGTCGACGAGGACGAGCACATCCGCGGCGAACGCCGACGCCACCGCGGTGATCGCGAAGGAGATCACCAGGGCGAGGCCAAGACCGATCAGGGCGAGCAGGTCGAACGCCAGCCGCTTCGGCAGGGCGGGGGCCTGCGGTACCTGTGCCCACTGCTCGGAGAGGGCCTCGCGCAGGTTGGACATCCAGCCGATTCCGGAGTACGCAGCGCCCAGCAGACCGAAGACGCCCACCGTGGCCCGGGAGTCGATCGCCTGCTGGATGATCCCGTCGGGTCCGTCGAAGAACGAGGCGAGCCCGGGCGGGACGCCCTCGGTGATGCCGTTGCGGACCTCCTGCAGCAGCGCCGGGTTGAACGCCAGCACGTAGGCCCCGACCGCGAACCCGATCATCACCAGCGGCACCAGGGACAGCACGCTGAAGAACGTGATCGCCGCGGCGTAGTGGTCCCCGTGCCGCTCGGTGTACCGCGCCCCGGCCCGGACCAGGTGGTCCAGCCACGGGTACCGCGTCCGCAACCGCTCGAACCGGGACGGCGCCTCGGGTCGGCTCACGGCGGTCACCTCAGGGGTTCGGCGGCAGGAAACCGATCCTCGCGTGCACGTCCGCCAGCGTCGAACCGGCGACCTCACCCGCCCGGGTGGCGCCGCGGGCGAGCACCCGGTCGAGCTCGGCGGGGTCGTCCAGGTACTCCCGCACCCGCTGCTGCACCGGCGCGACGAACCCGGCGACGACCTCGGCCAGGTCCTTCTTCAGGTCGCCGTAGCCGCGCCCGGCGTACCCGTCCTCGAGCTCGGCGATCTTCCGGTCGGCCAGCGCGGCGTAGATCGTCAGCAGGTTGGCGATCCCCGGCTTGGTCTCGGGGTCGTAGCGGATCTCGCGCTCGTTGTCGGTGACGGCCGAGCGGATCTTCTTGGCACTGGCCTTCGGCTCGTCGAGCAGGTCGACGATCCCGGCCGGGCTGGACGCCGACTTGCTCATCTTCGCCGTCGGCACCTGCAGGTCCTGGATCTTCGCCGTCCCGGCCAGGATGTACGGCTCGGGAACGGTGAAGGTGGTGCCGAACCGGGCGTTGAACCGCTGCGCGAGATCGCGCGTCAGCTCCAGGTGCTGGCGCTGGTCCTCGCCGACGGGCACGCGGTCGGCCTGGTAGAGCAGGATGTCGGCGGCCTGCAGCACCGGGTAGGTGAACAGCCCGACCGTCGCACGGTCCGAGCCCTGCTTCGCGGACTTGTCCTTGAACTGGGTCATCCGGCTCGCCTCGCCGAACCCGGTCAGGCAGCCGAGCACCCACTGCAGCCGCGGGTGCTCGGCGACGTGCGACTGGACGAACAGCGTGCAGCGGTCCGGGTCCAGCCCGAGCGCGAGCAGCTGCGCCGCGGCCACCCGGGTGCGCCGCCGCAGCTGCTCCGGGTCCTGCTCGACGGTGATCGCGTGCAGGTCGACCACGCAGTAGAACGCGTCGTGGTCGTCCTGCAGGGCCACCCACTGGCGCACCGCGCCCAGGTAGTTGCCGAGGTGGAACGAGTCCGCGGTCGGCTGGATCCCGGAGAGCACGCGGGGGCGGAGGTCGGTCATCGCGCAATTGTCCCAACCCGGTCGAGGCCGTTTCCCCCGCGGTCCGCCAGGCGTTGTCACGCTACGAGGGCGAGCGGCTCCGGAGCGTGCCCGGCCGGGACGAGGAGAGCGGGAGGCGGCATGCGCCGTGCGTGGTGGGGACGGGTCGCGGCGGTCGTCGCGGCGGTGGCGTGCGCGCTGGCGACGCCCGGGACGGCGCTCGCGCATCCGGACCCGACGGCGGGCGCCCGCGAGCTGTTCGCCGGCGAGGGCGTGAACCGGCCGGGCAAGCAGAGCGACTCCGAGGCCGGCTCGCTGCCCGGGCAGCGGACCGGCGAGCTGGAGCTCGTCGGGCGCGCCGAGGTCACCAATCCGTCGGGCGCGGGCAACCTCGGCCGCATCGGCGACGTCACCGGGCTCGGCGGGTACGCCTACCTCACCGCCTTCCGCGAGCCGACGTGCGAGGCCGGCGGCGTCCACGTCATGGACATCGCCGACCCCGCGAACCCGGTCGAGGTCACCGAGGCGTTCATCCCCACCAGCCCCGGCTCCTACGCGGGCGAGGGCGTCCAGGTGATCCGGATGGACAACCCGGCGTTCACCGGGGACCTGCTGGTGCACAACAACGAGACCTGCGATCCCGCGCTCGTCGCCGACCCGGCGAAGGTCGGCGGGATCTCGCTCTGGGACGTCACCGACCCGCGCGCCCCGAAGCCGCTGGCGCTGCACACCGGCGACGTCACCGGGGCGCAGGGCGGGGTGAACCCCGCGCCGAACGACTCGCACTCCATGCGGGCGTGGAACGACGAGCTCACCGGCCGCACCTACGTGGCGATGATCGACAACGTCGAGGACGCCGACGTCGACATCCTCGACGTCACCGACCCGCGCAAGCCGGTGCTGGTCAACGACACGCTGAACCTGATCCAGCTGTTCGGAGTGCAGCAGGAGGACCCGGCGAGCCTCACCGAGGTGTTCAGCCACGACATGGACGTCTACCGGGTGGGCGACCGGTACGTGATGACGCTGAACTACTGGGACGGCGGCTACGTGCTGCTGGACGTCACCGATCCCGCCCTGGTCACGCTGATCGCGGAGAGCGACTACGCCGCGCTCGACGAGGAGCAGCTCGCCCGCGGCCGGGAGATCGCGCCCGAGGGCAACGCGCACCAGTCCGAGCTCTCCCCCGACCAGCGGTTCCTGATCGGCACCGACGAGGACTTCTCCCCCACCCGGGCGACGCTCACGATCGACGCCGGCAGGTACGCGGGCACGCAGGCACCGGTCGCGCAGGCCCCGGACACGCCACCGGTGCAGGAAGGCGACGCACCGAGCGGGCCCACGACCTACCTCGGCCTGGGATGCGACCCCGCCGCCATCCCGCCCGGCACCGGCATCGCGCTGGTCGAGCGGGGGGTGTGCCCGTTCCAGGACAAGCTGGACAACATCGCCGGTGCCGGCTACGCGGCCGGCATCGTGTTCAACGCCCCCGTCGAGGGCTGCGACGCGCTCGTGTCCATGCAGGCCACCGGGGCGATCCCGTTCTGGTTCGTCGGGCGCACCACCGGGCTGCAGCTGCTCGACGTCGCGGGGATGACCCCGCAGTCGGCCTGCACGACGGCGAGCCCCGCGCCGGGCGCGCCGGGCGTCGCGGCGACGATGCGGGCCGTGTTCGACGGGTGGGGGTACGTGCGGCTGTTCGGCACGGACATCCCGGGCACCCCGGGTGCGGCCGGCTCGATCGAGCAGATCGACACCTACGCGGTGGAGGAGTCGCAGGACCCGGGGTTCGCCACCGGGTTCGGCGACCTGTCCGTGCACGAGGTCGCGATGGACCCCGACACCCAGGGCGTGGCGTACCTGTCGTACTACGCGGCCGGGATCCGTGTCGTCGAGTACGACGACAAGGGGATCACCGAGGTCGCGTCGTTCGTCGACGACGAGGGCAGCAACTTCTGGGGCGTCGAGGTCTGGTACGACGAGGACGGCACCAAATATCTGCTCGCCAGCGACCGCGACTACGGCCTCTACGTGTTCCGGTACCCGCCGGCCGACAAGGGCTGACCGTCGACAACGACGTTGTTGCTGTTCCGGGGCGTCTCGAACCGCGACAACGTCGTTGTCGACGGGGCTTTAGGCTCCGCTCGTGGACGCCCCGCGGACGAGCACCGTCGAGGCCGGGGCCGTCGCCCTCGGCGCCCGTTGCTGGCCCGGCGGCACCGGGCGGCCGGTGCTGCTGGTGCACGGGCTGTCGTCCAACGCCCGGCTGTGGGACGGGGTCGGCGGCGCGCTGGCCGCGGCCGGCCACCCCGTCGTCGCGGTCGACCTGCGCGGGCACGCCACCTCGGCCGGCGTGCCGGACCCGCCGGACGGGCCGGGTGCCACCCGCGCCGCGGCCGCCGACCTGGCCGCCGTGTGTGCGGGGCTCGGCTGGCGCCGACCGGTGATCGCCGGGCAGTCGTGGGGCGGCAACGTCGTGCTGCAGCTCGCCGCCGACGAACCCGGCCTGGTGCACGCGCTCGCGCTCGTGGACGGTGGCTGGCTGCACCTGGGCGACCGGTTCGCCGACCTCGACGCGGCCTGGGACGTGCTCGCGCCACCGCGGTTCGACGGCGTCACCCTCGCGGAGGTGCGCGAGCACCTGCGCGGCGCGCACCCGGACTGGTCCCGGGTGGCCGTCGACGCCAGCGTGGGCAACCTGCGCGAGCGGCCCGACGGCACCGTCGCCCCGTGGTTGGACCGCGACCGGCACCGGGCGATCGTCGCGAGCCTGCTCGCGCACCGGCCCCGGGAGCTGTACCCGGCGGTGCGCTGCCGGTGCCTGCTGCTCGCCGCCACCGCCCAGGACGACCCGCGGGGCGTCCGGCCGCTGCTCGACGAGGCGCTGGCCCTGCTGCCCCGCGGCGAGCTCGTCGAGTTCCCCGGCGGCGACCACGACCTGCACGCCCAGCACCCCGACCGGGTGGCCGCGCTGATCGGCGGGCTGGCATGAGCGCCGGTCGGCTGGTGATCATGGGTTCGGGCGAGACCGCGCCGACCATGGTGGAGGTGCACCGCGCGGTGCTGCGGGCCGCCGGCGACGGGCCCGCGCTGCTGCTCGACACCCCGTACGGCTTCCAGGAGAACGCCGACGACATCACGCGCAAGGCCGTCGACTACTTCGGCCGCAACGTCGGCCGCGACGTCACCCCGCTGGTGTGGCGCCACCGGCTCGACGGACTCGACCTGGACCACGCGCTCGCCGCCCTGCGCGAGGCACGGTGGGTGTTCGCCGGGCCCGGCAGCCCCACCTACGCCCTGCGGGTCTGGGCGGGCACCGGGTTCGACGAGGCGCTCGCCGCCGTCACCGGGCGGGGCGGCACGGTGACCTTCGCCAGCGCCGCCGCCCTGACGATCGGGGTCGCGACGGTTCCGGTGTACGAGATCTACAAGAGCGGCGCCGACCCCGGCTGGGCCGAGGGCACCAACCTGCTGGAGCGGCTCACCGGCCTGCGCGCCGCGGTGATCCCGCACTACGACAACACCGAGGGCGGCACCCACTCCACCCGGTTCTGCTACCTCGGCGAGCGGCGGCTGCGGCTGCTCGAGGGCCGGCTCCCGGAGGGAGCGCACGTGCTCGGGGTCGACGAGCACACCGCGCTCGTGCTCGACCTCGCCGCCGCCACGGCCACCGTGCTGGGCAACGGCACCGTGACCGTCCGGTTCGACGGCGATTCCCGGGTCCTGCCGGCCGGGACGACGGTTCCCCTCCCCGAGCTCGGCTCCCACGACCCGCGCGAGTTCGCCGACCTCGCACGGCGAGTTCGCGGTTCGGGCACGGCGAGTTCGCCGATCGAGCACGCCGCGCCGGCGCCGACCTCGCTGCGGGCCGCCGCCGACCGCGCCCGCGCCGCGTTCGACGCCGCCATCGCCGCCCGTGACGCCGACGCCGCCGCGGCCGCCGTCCTCGAGCTGGAGCAGGCCCTCGCCGACTGGACCGCCGACACCCTCCAGTCCGACGACGCCGGCCACGCCCGGCGCACCCTGCGCGGCATGGTGCTGGAGCTGGCCGGCGCCGCGCGCGACGGCCTCGCCGACCCCGCGCAGCGGGTCGCCCCGCTGGTGGAGACGTTGCTGGCCGAGCGCGCCGCGGCTCGCGCCGCCCGTGACTTCGCCCGCGGCGACGCGCTGCGCGACCGGCTCCTCGCCGCCGGCGTCGAGGTGCAGGACACGGCCGACGGGGCGCAGTGGCGCCTGCGCGAGGGGTAGGCCCGACGCGCCACATCGCCGTGTCGCGGTGGCCGTGGCGGTGGGGCCGGAAGCGGCGAACTCGCCCTCGGCGGGGCGGGCTACCGGGGCTCGGGGGCGACGAAGCCGACGTCGCGGCGGGCGATCACCGCCCCGCACTCCCGGCACCCGAGCCGGGGATCCAGCACCGCCCGGCAGCACCGGTGCACGATCCGAAGCGGCGGGTTCTCCCCCGGCTCCCCGAGCCAGCGCTCGCCCCACGCGACGAGGACCGCGAGCATCGGGAAGGTGGCCAGGCCCTTGCGGGTGAGGCGGTAGCCGTCCGGGCCGGAGACCAGGATGCCGTGTGCGAGGAACCGGCGCAGCCGGTCGGACAGGACGTCGGGGGACACGTCCAGCTCCCGCCGGAACGCGCCGAAGGTGCGCATGCCGAGCAGCGCGCCGCCGAGCACGCAGGTGCTCCACCGGTCGCCGAGCACCTCCACGGTGCCGGGAAACCAGCTCAGCTGGTCCGTCGGCAATGTCCCGCGGGTGCGGCGCGGGTGCAGCCGGGGCGGGGCGACGGCGGTGAGGGCGACGCCGGGCTCACGGACCGCCGCCGTGTCCCGCGCCGTGACCCCGGCACCGCACCCGCCGCAGGTCAGGGTGACGTCGGTGCGCTGCCCGCAACCGCGGTGCACGAGATCGGGCAGCGGCTCCGCGCGTGGCACCCACGCGCGCTCCCAGGACCAGATCGCCACCAGCAGCGCCCACAGGTCCAGCCCGCGCTCGGTGAGCCGGTACTCGTGGCGGGTGCGCCCGCCGTCGCGGTACGGGTGCGGGGCCAGGACGTCCGCGGTCGCGAGCGCGCGCAACCGTCCCGCCAGCACCGAGTCGGAGATGCCGAGCTCGGTGCGCCAACCGCCGTAGCGGCGGACGCCGAGGAACGCGCGCTGGAGGATCAGCAACGTCCACGAGTCGCCGAGCAGCGCCAACGCCCGCCCGAGTCCGCTCTCCCCGGGACGGACCGGGTCGGGCGGGCGTCGAGGTACCGGCGAGCCCCCCGGCCCCGCCGGTACCTCGACCTCCGCCGGACCCGGCATCGCGACCGCCCCCTGACTTCGGCGACCGAAGCGTACAGCGCCGGGACCGGGATGGGGAGGCCGATATGGCGGCACTCGACGACGCGACACCGAGTTCGGCGACTCCCGCGACGGGCGCTCCGCGGTGCAGCTCCTCGACGCGGCCGATCCCCGGCCGCCGGGCTCCCGCGGGCGCATCCCGCCCCGCCCGGGCCGATCGTCAGGAACGACGGGCGGCCGAGTCGTCGTCCGGCGCGGGGTCCGGCGCGCGGTGCAGCTCCACCACCCCGTTCTCCAGGTCGATCGGGCCGAGCCGCCACCGCTGCCCGTCGCCCGCCTCGCCCGCCTCGTCGGGGATCGGCCGGCCGGGGAACATCTCGCCTAGCACGCCCATCCCGCCACGCTACGCCGGTAGTGGGCGCCGCGGTCACCCCGACTCGCGCACGTCCGCGGCACGACTCGCGGCTGTGCGCGGGGCGAGGGGCTGCGCGTAGGTCGTGGTGCGCTGCCGCAGGGGACGCCCGGCGGCGGCGGCGATCGCGCCGAGCTGCTCCACCGTCCGCGCCGACCCGTGCTCCGAGCCCGCCATCCGGCTGATCGTCTCCTCCATCAGCGTGCCGCCCATGTCGTCGGCACCGCCGGTGAGGATCCGGGCGGCGAGGTCGTCGCCGAGCTTGACCCACGAGCACTGGACGTGGTCGATCCGCCCGTGCAGGGCGAGGCGGGCGAACGCGTGGACGGCTCGGTTGTCGCGCTCGGTCGGGCCCGGCGCGGCGAGGCCGGCCAGGTAGATCGGCGCGTTGTGATGGACGAACGGCAGCGGCACGAACTCCGTGAACCCGCCCGTCACGTCCTGCACCGACGCCAGCGTGCGCAGGTGCCCGAGCCAGTGCCGGGGCGCGTCCACGTGGCCGTACATCATCGTCGACGACGACGGGATGCCGAGCCGGTGCGCCGTCGTCACCACCTCGACCCACTGCGCCGCCGGGAGCTTGCCCTTCGTGAGCACCCAGCGCACCTCGTCGTCGAGGATCTCGGCGGCGGTGCCGGGGATCGAGCCCAGCCCGGCGTCGCGCAGCTCGGTCAACCACTCCGCGATCGGGACGCCGGCCTTCGCGGACGCCGACACGATCTCCATCGGCGAGAACGCGTGCACGTGCATGTCCGGCACGGCGGCCTTCACGGCCCGGACGAGGTCGGCGTAGAAGGAAACGGGCAGCTGCGGGTCGATCCCGCCCTGCATGCACACCTCGGTGGCCCCCGCCGCCGCGGCCTCGACGGCGCGCGCGGCCACCTCCTCGGTGGAGAGCCGGAACGCGTCGGCGTCGCGCTCGCGCTGGGCGAACGCGCAGAACCGGCAGCCGACGTAGCAGACGTTCGAGAAGTTGATGTTCCGGTTGACCACGTAGGTCACCGCGTCGCCCACGGTCACCGCGCGCACCTCGTCGGCGCGTCGGCACAGCTCCTCGAGCCCGGCGCCGTCGGCGGTCAACAGCGCCAGCGCCGCGGACTCGTGGGCCGGGTCGAGCAGCGCGGCGGGATCGGACGCGGCCAGCGCCAGCCCGGCGCGGACGTCACCGTCGAGTCGCTCGGGGGCCCGCGCCCGCTGCCCGGCCAGCTCGGCGCGCAGCTCGTCCCAGTCGCCGTAGACGGAGTCGAAGTCGCCGCGCCGGTCTCCGGTGCGGCCGGCGGTGTCGATCGAGGCCTGCAGGTCGGTCCGCCCGGTGGAGGCGAACCCGCCGTCGGGCTCCTGCCACGGCCGGCCGACGGGCACCGCCGACTCGCGGGCCAGCCCCGACGGGTCGGCCAGCGCCGCGACGTGCGCGTGCAGCCGGGTGTCGATCCACGGCGACCCGGCGCGCACGTACCGCGGGTACACCGTCAGCCGCTCGCGCAGCGTGAACCCGCACTCCGCCGACCGCGCCGCCAGCTCCTCGATCGCCGGCCACGGCCGCTCGGGGTTCACGTGGTCGGCGGTCACCGGCGAGACACCTCCCCAGTCGTCGATCCCGGCGCGCAGCATCAGCGCGAACTCGTCCCCGACCAGGTTCGGCGGCGCCTGGATCCGCATCCGCGGCCCGAGCACCAGCCTCGCGACGGCGACGGTCGCGGCGAGATCCTCGAGCGAGGCGTCCGGATCGTGCGCCATCGCGGTGTCCGGCTTGGCCCGGAAGTTCTGGACGATCGTCTCCTGCACGTGCCCGTGCGCCCGGGCCACCGAGCGGATCGCGAACAGCGACTCCGCCCGCTCCACCCGGGTCTCGCCGATCCCGATCAGGATGCCGGTCGTGAACGGCACCCCGACCCGCCCGGCGTCGGTGAGACAGCGCAGCCGGACGGCGGGCTCCTTGTCCGGGCTGCCGAAGTGCGGCCCGCCCGGCTCGCTCCACAGCCGGGTCGCCGTGGTCTCCAGCATCAGCCCCATCGACGGCGCCACCGGCTTGAGCCGCGTCAGCTCCGCCCACGACAGCACGCCCGGGTTCAGGTGCGGCAGCAGGCCGGTCTGCTCCAGCACCGCGATCGCGCAGGCCCGGACGTAGTCCAGCGTCGAGGCGTACCCGCGCGCCTCGAGCCACTCCCGCGCCGCCGGCCACCGGTCCTCCGGCCGGTCGCCGAGGGTGAACAGCGCCTCCTTGCACCCGGCCGCGGCGCCCGCCCGCGCGATCTCCAGCACCTCCTCACGTTCCAGGAACGCCGCCGGGAGCCGGTGCGGGACGGTGGCGAACGTGCAGTAGTGGCAGCGGTCACGGCACAGCCGGGTGAGCGGGACGAACACCTTGCGCGAGTACGTCACCACCCCCGGCCGGCCCGCGTCGACGAGTCCGGCGTTGCGCACCCGCGCCGCCGCGGCGAGCAGCTCGTCGAGCTGCTCGCCGCGGGCCGCGAGCAGCACGGCCGCCTCGGTGACGTCGAGCACGGCGCCGTCGCGCACACGGCGCAACGCCCGACGCAGCGCGGTCGGCGCAGGCTGCGCGGGCTGCGCGGAGGTCTCGGTCATGGCTGCACAGTAGGTCGGCGCCCGGGTACGGGGCGCGCGCGGCCTACGCGACCTCGGCCGGCTGCCCGCCGGTGACGGCGACGAGCTCGGCGAAGGTCGTCGGGAACACCGCGTGCGGGATGCCCCCGGCGGCCCACACCTCGTCGTACGCGGCGAGCGTCCGGTCCACCAGCGTGCGCAGCGGGGCCGGGTGCCCGACCGGGGCCACCCCGCCGATCGCCTGACCGGTGGCCTCCCGGACGAACGCCGGCGACGCGCGGCGCACGGCATCCAGGCCGAGCAGCGCGGCGACCTTCCCGGTGTCCACCCGGTGCGCGCCCGACGTCAGGACCAGCAGCGGCGCGCCGTCGGCGTCGAAGACCAGCGAGTTCGCTATCTGGCCCACCTCGACGCCGAGTGCCGCTGCCGCTGCTGCCGCGGTGGTGACGGCGTCGGGCAGCACGCGCATCCCGGCGGTCGCCCGCGGGGCGGCGCCGGCCACGGTCAGCGCGTCGACGACGAGCCGGACGTTGCGGTGCATCGTGTCCACGCCGCCCATCCGACCACGTGGCCGTCCCGGGCCTGCACCGGGCCGGTGGCGGCGAGCCAGGCCGCGAACCCCTTGCCGGCCGCCGCCCGATCCCGTCGAGGTCGACGGAGCCGGCGGTCCGGTCGCTCACGTGCAGACGCTGCCCGGCACCGGAGCGAGGAACTGGTCGGCCGCCCAGCGGCCGTCGTCGAGCCGGCGGAAGCCGTCGACCACGGTGGGCGTGGCCGTCACCTCCTCGCCGCGGGCGAGCGGGGCGCCGACCGCGTCGGCGTTCGGGTCCGCCTCGACCCGGATGTTGAGCACGTCGGCGGTGACCTCGAACCGGCAGCTGCCGTCGTTCCCCGCGTCGTTCCCCCCGTCGAACAGCGCGATGACGGCCAGCGCGAGCCCGGCGATCAACGTGAAGCCCCACCCCTTGTACGTGTCGGGTGTCGGCTTGTTGAGCGTGATCAGTCTGGCCACGACCCGTCCCCCGTGCGCTGCGTCGCCCCACCGTAGCGGAGCGGGGCCGCCGGATCACGTGCCGAGCGGGCGCGGGATAGCGTGTGGCCAGGAGTCCGACCACGAGCCCGAGGCAGGCCGAGGCACACGATGATGAAGGTCATCTACACCTACACCGACGAGGCACCGGCGCTGGCGACGCACTCCCTGCTGCCGGTCCTGGAGGCGTTCGCCGGCAAGGCCGGGATCGACGTCGAAACGCGCGACATCTCGCTGGCCGCGCGCGTCCTCGCCCGGTTCCCGGACCGGCTCACCGAGGAGCAGCGGGTGCCCGATGCGCTGGCCGAGCTCGGCGAGCTGGCGACGACACCCGAGGCGAACATCGTCAAGCTGCCCAACATCAGCGCCTCGATCCCGCAGCTGAAGGCGGCGATCCGGGAGCTGCAGGGCGCCGGGTACGACGTGCCGGACTACCCGGAGGACCCGAGCAGCGACGAGGAGAAGGCCGCCCGCGCCGCGTACGACACGGTGAAGGGCAGCGCGGTGAACCCCGTCCTGCGCGAGGGGAACTCGGACCGCCGCGCGCCCGCGTCGGTGAAGAACTTCGCGCGCAAGCACCCGCACTCGATGGGCTCCTGGTCGCCGGAGTCGGCCTCGCACGTGGCGACGATGGGCGACGGGGACTTCCGTCACTCGGAGCGGTCGGTCACCCTCGACGCGCCGGCCGAGCTGCGGATCGAGCACGAGGCCGCGGACGGCACGGTCACCGTGCTCAAGGACTCGCTCCCGGTGCTCGCCGGGGAGATCGTCGACGCGGCGGTGATGCGGGTCGACGCGCTGCGGGCCTTCCTCGCCGAGCAGATCGCCGACGCCCAGGCGAAGGGTGTGCTGTTCTCGGTGCACCTCAAGGCCACGATGATGAAGGTCTCCGACCCGATCCTGTTCGGCCACGCCGTGACGCAGTACTTCGCCGACGTGTTCGCGCGGTTCGGCGACGACCTCGCGGCCGTCGGTGCCGACCCGGACGACGGCCTGGCGAGCGTGCTCACCGCGCTGGAGAAGCTGCCGGCCGGGAAGCGCGCGGAGATCGAGCAGGCGATCACCGCGACGTACGCCGGCGGCCCGCGGCTGGCGATGGTCGACTCGGACCGGGGGATCACCAACCTGCACGTGCCCAGTGACGTGATCATCGACGCGTCGATGCCCGCAGCGATCCGCACGTCCGGGCAGATGTGGAACGCCGACGGCGACCTGCAGGACACCAAGTTCGTGATCCCCGACTCGTCCTACGCGCCGCTGTACGCCGAGACGGTCGCGTTCTGCCGCGAGCACGGCGCGTTCGACCCCACGACGATGGGCACCGTGCCGAACGTGGGGCTGATGGCGCAGAAGGCGGAGGAGTACGGCAGCCACGACAAGACCTTCGAGATCGCGGCCGCCGGCACCGTCCGCGTGGTCGACGACGCGGGCACCGTGCTGCTGGAGCACGAGGTCGCCGAGGGCGACGTCTGGCGGGCCTGCCAGACCAAGGACGCCCCGATCCGCAACTGGGTGGAGCTGGCCGTCTCCCGCGCCCGCGCCACCGGGTGGCCCGCGGTGTTCTGGCTCGACGAGACCCGCGCGCACGACGCCGAGGTCCTGAAGAAGGTCCGCGCGCAGCTGGCCGAGCTCGACACCGACGGGATCACCGTCGAGATCCTGCCGGTGGCCGAGGCCACCCGGTACACCCTCGACCGCGCCCGCCGCGGCGAGGACACCATCTCGGTCACCGGCAACGTGCTGCGCGACTACCTCACCGACCTGTTCCCCATCCTCGAGCTGGGCACCAGCGCGAAGATGCTCTCGATCGTCCCGCTGATGAACGGCGGCGGCCTGTTCGAGACCGGCGCCGGTGGCTCCGCGCCAAAGCACGTGCAGCAGCTGGTCAAGGAGAACCACCTGCGCTGGGACTCCCTCGGGGAGTTCCTCGCGCTGGCCGTCTCCCTGGAGTTCCTCGCCGACGCGACCGACAACCCGCGGGCGGCGCTGCTGGGCCGGACGCTCGACGAGGCCACCGGCGCGGTGCTGGAGAACGGCCGCTCGCCCTCCCGGAAGGTCGGGGAGCTGGACAACCGGGGCAGCCACTTCTACCTGGCGCTGTACTGGGCGCGGGCGCTGGCCGAGCAGGGCGAGGACGCCGAGCTGGCGTCGGTCTTCGCGCCGCTGGCCGAGCGGCTCGCGGCCGAGGAGGAGCCGATCGTCGGCGAGCTGAACGGGGTGCAGGGCGAGCCGGTGGACCTCGGCGGCTACTACTTCGTCGACAAGGCGCGCGCCGACGAGGTCATGCGTCCGAGCCCGAGGTTCAACGCCGCCCTCGCCGAGTTCTCCGCCGCACCCGTGACCTAGATGCGCTGCCCGGACAGGTTGGTCAACCGGCTGACGGACGGGTGGCCGAGACCCCCGGGATCCGCCCGTGCCGGAACGCGTCGACGAACAGCGCGTGGTCCGTCCGCACCTGCGCCGCGTGGTCGTGGGCGAAGGCCACCACCCACTCGACGAACTCGTCCTCCCGCCCGCGGACGACCGCGCTGATCGCGTCCTCGGTCTGGAAGTCGACCAGTGAGTGGTCGGCGTCGGTGTCCGCGACGCAGTGGATCTTCGCGGTGGCCCGGCCCAGCGCGTCGACGACGGCCATGATCTCGTCCGGCTCGGTCAGCTCCGACCAGTCCAGGTCCGCCTCGTACGGCGACACCTCGCTGACCACGAAGCCGACGCCGCCGAGGTCGGTGTAGCCGAGCAGCCGGTCGGCGTGCGCCTGCAGCGCGCGCTGCGAGATCGCCGTCCGGTGGCCGTGGTGGCGGAAGCGGCCGGCGATCTCCGGGTCGGTCACCACCCGCGACGGCGCGGCCACGTTGCCCTGCTTCATCGACAGGACGACGTCGTTGTCCAGCGCCTCGTTGAACCCCTCGATCAGCACGGTGTACGCCGGCAGCCCCGCGCTGCCGATCCCGAAGCCGGACCGCCCGGCCACGTCCTTGATCGTGTACGTGACACCCCGGTACCGCTTCGCCTCGGGGATCGAGTCGATGTAGCGCTCGAACGCCTCGACGACCCCCGCGCGCTCGCCGTCGTCGAGCCGGCGCAGCCCCGGCACCTCGCGCAGCACCCGGTCGTAGCCCTCGGTCTCGGTGATCGCGTCGAGCAGCATCACCCGAGTGCGCAGCTTCGCCAGCTGCAGCACCTGGTTGACCGGACCCTCGGTGGTGTCCAGGCGCAGCGCGAAGCCACGGTCGTCCGGTGTCTCGGTGAAGATCCGCACCTGGTCGAGGTAGGACCGGACGTAGCACGACACCAGCGCGGTGATGTCGTCGTCCGAGATGGCCTTCTGCCATCCGAGCAGCGCCAGGCTCGCGGCGAACCGGGTGACGTCCCAGGTGAAGTGGCCGAGGTAGGCCTCGTCGAAGTCGTTGACATCGAAGATCAGGACGCCGTCGCCGTCCATGTAGGTGCCGAAGTTCTCCGCGTGCAGGTCGCCCTGGATCCACACCCGGCTCGTCCGCTCGTCGGCCCACGGGTCCTCGCGCTCGGCGACGTCGGCGTAGAACAGGCACGCGCTGCCCCGGTAGAAGGCGAAAGGGTCGGCCGCCATCTTGCGGAACTTGGTCCGGAAGGCCGCGGGGTCGGCGGCCATCAGGTCGGCGAACGCGTCCGCCAGGGTGTCGACGATCCGTCCGGTCCGCTGCTCGTCGGTCATGCCGGTGATCCTGCCCCGGCTCTACCCCCGAGCAGCTCCGCCAGCTCGACGACCGCGGCACGCAGCTCCCGGGCGAACGCGTGCATCTGCTCGCCCACCGTGCGCGGGGTGCTGAGGTAGAGGTCGAACCGGTCGGGCAGCAGCGCGTAGCCGACGCCGATGCACTTCTCGCTGGTGGACCCGAAGCCCCAGTACCGCACGTGCGGGGACGGCACGGCGCTGGTGCTCAGACGGTCGTCGCGCATGATCCGCCAGCCCGGGCTGTCGTACAGGGCGAGCGGCGCGGTGGCGCCGAGCTCGGCGCCGCGGCGCTGCTGGACGAGCTGCACCTCCCACAGGTGCTGCTCGGGGGCGTCGCCCTCCTGGCACTGCCGGGCACGCCGCACGTGCGCGTCCATCGCGGCCCGCAGCACCGCGCGCCGGGCCTCGGGGCGGGTGCCCGGGTCGGCCATCGCCTCGACGAACCGCACCACCTCGGGGGTGACGACGCGCATCGCCTCGGTGCGACCGTGCCGGAACTGCCGGGTGGAGATGGACTCGTAGGTGGCGCCGACGTGCCCCCTGGCGCGGTGGTGGGCGAGCTGGAAGGCCATCTGCGCGAACGCGTCCGGCGAGCAGCCGAGCGCCTTGGCCCTGGTGCTGCTGAAGTCGAGCGATGCCACGGTGGTGACCGTGTCGGCGGCGTACGCGGCGAACGCGTCCCCGGCGGCCCGGACGTCGGCGCGCAGCGCGTCGTCGAGCACGAACTCCAGCCGGGAGCACGCGGGCGTGCCCTGGGGCACGGCGCCGGAGAGCCGGGACTGCTCGGCGGCGGGGGTGCCGAGGACCGCGTCGATCAGGGCGATGTCGGTGGTGCCGTCGAGCTTGCAGTGCTCACCGTTGAAGCCCGCGGTGCCGTCCGGGAAGACGACGAACGAGACGGCCTTGTCGAACCAGCGGTTCGCGCTGTCGCCGTGCAGCAGCCGGTCGGCCGCCTCGGCGGCGCCGGTCGGGGCGGTGTCCTCGAGGCAGACGCAGAACAGCGCGGTCTCGATCGTGTCGAGGGCGCCGGCGTTGCCCGCGGCGAGCAGCGCCTCGCGGCTCGCCGCCCACTCGGCACGTGCCTTGGTGGTGAGGTGGCCCACGGCCGTGCCGGGTGCGGCCGGGGTGGCGCCGGCGGCGAGCACCGCCCGCATCCCGGCGGCGAGCTCGTCGAGGGTGTGCGGGTGACCGTCCGGGCCGAGCACGTCGAGCCGGAACACGTTCCCGCGGTGGAACACCACGACGTGCCGCTCGCGCGACGGGCCGGGCCAGTCCTCGCTGTACGGGGTGCGCGCGGTGTCCAGCGGGTCGCCGGGGATCCGGGTTGCGGAGAACAGGTACCTGTGCTGCTCCATCGACAGCGGGCGACCACGCTGCTCGGCGGGCGGCAGCGTCTCGTCGTCGATCTGCTGCTTGTAGCGCAGCGCGCCGGCGACGAGGCCCGCCGCCCGCTCCACCTGGCCCTCGCCGGTGTCGGTGAACAGGAAGAAGAAGTTCGCGTTCAGCGCGATGCGGTCGCGGCGGCCGAGGTAGCGGTAGGGCCAGAACGTGTCGAGCCAGCTGTGCACGCCGTCGGCGGCCTCGTACTTCTCCAGCGCGGCGTGCAGGGTGTACGCGGGGCTGCCGGGCGCGAGGAACGCGGCGACCGCTCGCTCGGTCTCCGCCAGCTCGTCCGCGGTGAGCAGCGGCGCGCACCATTCGACGAAGCGGGCACAGCTGCCCTCCAACGACGGCAGCGGGACCCGGGGCAGGTGGTCCTCGTTGCCGAACGTCCGCACCGCAGCGTCCTCCATGATCACCTCTCGTCAGTCCAGCAGCTCGTCCACGCGCACCGCGTGCCCCTGCGCGGCCAGGTGCTCGGGCAGGACCCGGCCGAACAGCTGGCGTGTCCGCGCGACCGCGCCGACCACCCCGAGCCGCTCGCTGTAGGCGAAGACCGCCGTGTGGCGCGGCGTACCGCCCTCGACGGCGGTCACGCGGTGCAGGGCGTAGCGGCCGGCGAACAGCTGCAGGTCGCCGGGCCGCAGCGCGAGCCGCCGGACGAGGTGGCCACCGCGGCCGGCGAGCACCGCAGCCACGTCGTCGACGTTCTCCGCCTGCGCCGACCGGATCCGCGGGCAGTACTCGAAGACACCGCCACGGTCGGCCTGCTGGGTGAGCAGGCTGACAGCGAACTCGTTGGTGTCGAAGTGCCACGGGTGCTCCCGCCCCGGCGCGACGACGTTCACGCACAGCCCGGCGAGCGGATCGGCGAGCTCGTGCACCTCGTCGAGGGCGAAGCAGGCGGCGACGAACCGGCGGAACCCGGGGCTGGTGTAGAGCCGGTGCACGGCGAAGTCGGCCGGGATGGCGTCGCGGGGGACGAACGCGTTCCCGCGCTGCATGGTGACGTGCGCCGGGTGGCCGGCGGGCAGCGACGCGTCCGCGGCCGTGTTGTAGACGTTGACCGTCTCGACCTCGAGGTACGCCCGCGGCGCCACCGACGCGCACTCGCGGCGCAACCCGTCCACCGCGGACGGGCGGACGAAGCCGGCGAGCACCGTGCACCCCTCGGTGCGCAGCCCGTCGCGCGCCCGGCGCACGGCGTCCTCCCAGGCGGCGGTCCCGGGAGCCGCCAGCGGGTACCGGTCGACGTCGACCAGCCCGTCGAGCCCCTCGTCCACCGTCGCGACCGTCCCTCCGCCCCGGACCTCGGAGCATCGCTCCGACAGTAGCCGCCCCCGTCCCCCCGATCTGGAGGCATGTCGGGGCCGAGAGGGGCGCCACGACCCCGACAGGTGCCCATGTCGGGCGCGGTGGCCGGTCAGACGAAGCCCAGCGGGTCGCGGGTGATCGTGACCGCCAGGACGATCATGCCGACACCGAACGCGCCGTACACCAGGAGGTCGACCGGCCGGCCGCGGACGGCGAGCAGGCCCGCGCGCTCGGGTGGCAGCAGCGCCCGCAGCGCCGCCGCGATCAGCAGCGCACCGCCGAGCAGCACGGCCCCCTCCCGCCAGTGCGCGGTGAGGACCCGGACGATGCCCGCGCCCGCCACGAGCAGCACGACGGCCAGCGGCGCGTGCAGCGGTAGCCGGTCCACCGGCCCGCGGTGCGTGCTGCGTCGGCCCACGTCAGCCGCCGGCGCGGCGCCGGGTGCTCGACCCCGCCCCGTTCCGTGCGGTGCCGATGCTCACTCCGTGCTCCGTTCGGCTGCCTCGACGACGTTCGTCAGCAGCATCGCGCGGGTCATCGGGCCCACCCCACCGGGCATCGGGGCGAGCAGGCCGGCGACCTCGGCCACCTCAGGGGCGACGTCGCCGACCAGCCCCAGCTCCGTGCGCGTGACGCCGACGTCGAGCACGGTCGCGCCCGGCCGCACCATGTCCGCGGTGATCAGCCCGCGGACCCCCGCCGCGGCCACGACGACGTCCGCGCGCCGGACCTCGGCGGCGAGGTCGCGGGTGCCGGTGTGACACAGCGTCACCGTCGCGTTCTCGCTGCGCCGGGTGAGCAGCAGGCCGAGGGGCCGCCCCACCGTGACCCCGCGGCCGACCACCGTCACCCGTGCCCCCGCGAGCCGCACCCCGTACCGGGCGCAGAGCTCGACGATCCCGCGCGGCGTGCACGGCAGCGACCCCGGCTCACCCAGCACCAGCCGACCCAGGTTCACCGGGTGCAGGCCGTCGGCGTCCTTGGCCGGGTCGATGCGCTCCAGCGCGGCGCCCTCGTGCAGGCCCCGGGGAAGCGGCAGTTGCACGATGTAGCCCGTGCACGCCGGGTCGGCGTTGAGCTCGTCGATGACGGCCTCGACATCCACCTGAGTCGCGTCGGCGGGCAGCTGCCGCTGGATCGACGCGATCCCCACGCGCGCGCAGTCGCGGTGCTTCGCCCGGACGTAGGAGTGCGAGCCCGGGTCGTCCCCGACGAGGACGGTCCCCAGACCAGGGGTGATGCCGGCCGCGACCAGTTTCTCCAACCGGCTGGAGAGCTCCTCGAGGATCGCCACCAGCGTCGCCTTGCCGTCCATTAGGGTCGCGCTCACGAACGCATCCTCGCAGACCGCGGATCGCCGGCGGCGGACCGACGGCTCCGGCCCCGGATGTCACAGTTTGAGACACGACACGATTTATCCGATCGGGGAGGTGCCCATTTCCTGTGACTCCGCGCACAATGCGTGACGACAGTCACCGAGAGCCGGTGAGCAAGCGTCTCAGCGAGGAGCGAGATACATGAGCGTGGAGAGCGACGTCCAGGCGGCGCCGGCACAGGCGCCTGCCGCACCCGCCGGCAACCCGGCCCTTCTCGGGCTTCCCACCTTCCTGCCTGCGGGCATCACCCTCGGCCTGTGGCTCGTCGGATACCTGCCCGCCGATCTGCCCGGCGGCATGATCGCGGCGTCTGTCGGATCGGCCGGCGTGTTCCTGCTGATCGCGACGGTCTGGGCCGCGCGGCTCGGTGCCAGCGCCGTGGCCGGGATCTTCGGTACCTTCTCCGCGTTCTGGCTCAGCCTCGGACTCATGCTGATGGGCCTCAACAACGGCTGGTTCGGCCTCACGGACGCGGCGCAGGTCGGTTCGGTACTCACCCCGTACGTGCTGTCCTGGCTGATCGTCTTCGTGGCGCTGACCCTAGCGACCCTGCGGCTGCCGCTGGCCTTTACCGTCGGCTTCGTGCTGGTCTCGGCCACCTTCGCGCTGCTGCTGGCCAACCTCCTGACCGGTCAGGCAATCTTCTCGACGCTGGCCGGCCTCACCACATTCGGGTTCTGCGCCGTGTACGCGTACATCTTCTTCGACGCGATGGGGCAGGAGCTGGGCGGCAGGGCGATGCCGATGGGCAACGCGCTCGTCAAGTAGACGGCCTCCCCACACCGAGCTCGGAGGCCCCGCCGCATCCCGCGGCGGGGCCTCCGCGGTGTCGACCGGATGCTCCGGGATCCGCAGCCGGACTTCGCGACCTACCGGAAGTCCCGCGAGCGCACCGCCACCGCCAGCGGCAGCCTCTGCAGCCGGTCCGCCACCAGGTTGAGCACGCCCTCCGGGCTGCGCTCCAGCCGGCCCCGCATCAGCAGCGCGGCGCTGCTCAGGGCGATCGTGCGGTACCGCGCCCACAGCCCCTCCGAGCAGGTCACGTTGAGCATCCCGCTCTCGTCCTCCAGGTTGAGGAACGTGACCCCGCGCGCGGTGGCCGGCCGCTGCCGGTGCGTGACCAGCCCGCCGACGAGGACCCGCGGCTCGGGTTCGGCGCGGCCGAGCGCGTCGAGCCGGTCGATCCGCACCGCGCCCAGCGCGGCGAGCCGGTGGCGCACGTGCTCGAGCGGATGGCTGTCCGGCGACACCCCGGTGGCCCAGACGTCGGCGACGGTGAGCTCGGCCGCCGTCATCCCCGGCAGCGCGGGCGCCTCGAGCCCGACCGCGGTGCCGGGCAGGTGCCCGGGCCGGACCCCCGCCACCACCCCGGCCGCCCAGAGCGCGGAACGCCGGTCCACGCCGAAGCAGCCGAACGCCCCCGCGGTGGCCAGCGCCTCGGCCTGCGGGGCCGTGAGCCGGACCCGCCGGGCCAGATCGGCCAGATCGCGGTACCGCCCGCCGCGGGCCCGCTCCGCCTCGACCGCGTCGGCGACGTCCACGCCGACGCCGCGGACCTCGGCCAGCCCGAGCCGGACCGCCACCCCGCCGGTGCTGAGCGGATCGGGCTGCAGAACGGCCATCGCCGCGCCGTCGTCGACGTCCGGCCCGCGGACCGTGACCCCGTGCCGGCGCGCGTCGGCCACCAGCGACTGCGGCGAGTAGAACCCCATCGGCTGCGAGTTCAGCAGGGCCGCGCAGAACGCCGCCGGGTGGTGGTGCTTGAACCAGGCGCTGTAGTAGACCAGCGACGCGAAGCTGATCGAGTGGCTCTCCGGGAAGCCGAAGTTCGCGAAGGCCGACATCTTCCCGTAGATCTTCTCGGCGAGCGTGCCGGTGATGCCGTTGGCCGCCATCCCGGCGAACAGCCGCCCGCGCAGCCGCTCCATCCTCTCGGTGGACCGCTTGGCCCCCATCGCCCGGCGCAACTCGTCGGCCTCGGCGGCGGAGAACCCGGCGACGTCGACGGCCACCTGCATGAGCTGCTCCTGGAACAGCGGCACCCCGAGCGTCTTGTCCAGGGCGCCCGCCAGCAGCGGGTGGTCGTGCTCCCAGCGCTCGAGGCCGTTGCGGCGGCGGATGTAGGGGTGCACCGAGCCGCCCTGGATCGGGCCGGGACGGATCAGCGCGACCTCCACGACCAGGTCGTAGAACTCGCGCGGCTTGAGTCGCGGCAGCGTCGCCATCTGCGCCCGGGACTCCACCTGGAACACCCCGACGGAATCCGCGCGCTGCAACATCGCGTACACCTCGGGGTCGGTGGGCTGGAGCTCGTGCAGCTCGACGCGGCGGCCGTGGTGCTCCGCGACCAGGTCGATCATCAGGTGCAGCGCCGTGAGCATGCCCAGCCCGAGCAGGTCGAACTTCACCAGGCCGGCGGCGGCGCAGTCGTCCTTGTCCCACTGCACGACGGTGCGCCCGGGCATCCGCGCCCACTCCACGGGCACGACCTCGGACACCGGCCGGTCGCAGATCACCATGCCACCCGAGTGGATGCCGAGGTGACGGGGGAAGCCGAGCAGCTCGTCGGCCAGCTCCACCACCCGTTCAGGCACGTCGGCAGGAGCGCTGTCCTGCACCGGGCCGTGCCAGCGCTCGATCCGCTTGCTCCAGGCGTCCTGCTGGCCCGGCGAGAAGCCGAGCGCCTTGGCGACGTCGCGCACCGCCGACCGCGGCCGATAGGTGATCACATTGGCCACCTGCGCGGCGCAGCCGCGACCGTAGGTCTGGAAGACGTACTGGATGGCCTCCTCGCGGCGGCCGGACTCGATGTCGAGGTCGATGTCGGGGTAGCCGTCGCGGGCCGGGGACAGGAACCGCTCGAACAGCAGCCGGTGCGCCACGGCGTCGACGTTCGTGATGCCCAGGGCGTAGCAGACCGCGGAGTTGGCCGCCGACCCGCGGCCCTGGCAGAGGATGTCCTCCCGGCGGCAGAACTCGACGATGTCGTGGACGATCAGGAAGTAGCCGGGGAAGTTCTTCTCCTCGATGATCGCCAGTTCGCGCTCGACCGTCTCGACGGCCTCCGGGCGCTCGGCGTGGCTGCCGTAGCGGCGCGCCACCCCGCGCCGGGTGAGCTCGCGCAGCCAGCTCGCCTCGCTGTATCCCGGCGGCACGGGGAAGGGGGGCAGGTCCGGCGCGATGAGGCTCAACTCGAACGCCAGCTCGCGGCCCAGCCGCGCGGCGTGCCCCACCGCGCCCGGGTACCGGTGGTCGAACCGGGCGGCCATCTCCGCACCCGAGCGCAGGTGGGCCGAACCGGCGGGCGGCAGCCAGCCGTCCATCTCGTCGAGGCTGCGCCGCGCCCGCACCGCGGCCAGCGCCGTGGCCAGCGGGAACCGGTGCGGTGTGGCGTGGTGCGCCGCGGTGGACGCGACCGTGGGCAGCCCGGCGGCGCGGGCCAGCGCGGCCAGCGCGTCGTTGCGCTCGGTGTCGGTGGGCAGCGCGTGGTGGGTGAGCTCGACGGCGACGTGCTCGGCCCCGAACCGCTCGACGAGCGCTCGCAGCTCCCACGCCGCGGCGTCGGACCCGCCCGCCTCCAGGGCGCGGCGGACCGAACCCTTCCGGCAGCCGGTGAGCGCCACGACGTGCCCCGCGGTGTCGGCGACCACCTCGTCGAGCAGGTAGACCGGACGACCCTTCTCCTTCCCCCGCAGGTGAGCGGTGCTGATCGTGCGGCACAGCGCGCGGTAGCCCTCCGGGCCGCGGGCGAGCAGGAGCAGGTGCCCGCCCTCCGGATCCGCCACGCCGTTCTGCGGGGCGGTGAGGCCGAGGGAGAGCTCCGCGCCGAACACCGTGCGCATCCCCAGCTCGGCCGCGGCCTCGGCGAACCGGACGACGCCGTACATGCCGTCGTGATCGGTGAGCGCGACGGCGTCCAGCCCCAGCCGAACGGCCTGCTCCACCAGCTCCTCGGGATGGCTCGCGCCGTCGAGGAAGCTGAAGTTGGAGTGGCAGTGCAGCTCGGCGTACGGGACGGTGCGCGCGGGATCCGGGAGCTCGGGCGGCTCGTACGGCTCCCGCTTGCGCGACCAGGCCGGCCCGTCCCCGCCGTCCGGCGCGTCGCCGTTCCCGGCCATGCTCGGCGCGGTACGGCCGGAGAGCGCCGCCTCCAGCTCCGACCACGGGACGTCCGGGTTGTTCCAGCCCACCGCTACAGTCGAACATATGTTCGACTTCGTGTCCAGTCTGGCCTCCGGCCGTTTCTCGGGCGTACGCTCGTTTCGGAGAACACGTACGGGAGGTGCCGTGGCCGTCAGCCCGTCGGAGCTCCGCGCCAACATCTACCGGCTGCTGGACCAGGTCCTGGAGACCGGGATCCCGCTGGAGATCGAGCGCAACGGGCGCCGGCTGCGGATCGTCGCGGAAGACCCGCCGTCGAAGCTCGACCGGCTGGTCCCGCACCCCGGGTTCATCATCGGCGACCCCGAGGACCTGGTCGAGATGGACTGGTCGGAGTACTGGAATCCGGAACCGCTGTAGCGATGCACCTGGACACCCACGTCGTCGTCTGGCTGTACGAGGACAAGGTCGCGTCGCTGCCCACCTCGGTTCGGCGCCTGCTCGACTCCGAGCCGCTGGTCGTCTCCCCCATGGTCGGATTCGAGCTCGACCTGCTCCATGAGATCGGCCGGACCGCCGGCCCGTCCGCGGAGGTGCTCACCGGGCTGGGCAGGTCGGTCGGGCTCACGGTCAGCCCGGCCCCGTTCCCGGCCGTGGTCACGACCGCCGCCGGCCTGAGGTGGACCCGGGACCCGTTCGACCGGCTGATCTGCGCGCAGGCGATCGTCGACGCCACGACGCTGCTCACCCGGGACCGGCGCATCCACGCGCACCTCGACCGCGCCCGCTGGGACTGACCGGTGACGCCGGGCGGCAGGTCGATGGATCCGGTCCCGGGTCGCGCGTCCCGCGGGAGCGCGATTCCGGGGGTCACACGGTGAAGGCGAGCGCACTCGGCCGGCCTGCGGCGAGGGCGGCCAGGTGCTCGTCGAGCGTGGTCATGTCGGCGAGCGGGCGCCCGGCCGCCATTCCGGCCAGCAGCGCCCGCTCGGCCCGCTCGATCTCCTCGGCCGCCGTCACGGCGGCGGCCAGGCGGTCCGGGGCGGCGACGACGAGCCCGTCGTCGTCGCCCAGCACCAGGTCGCCCGGAACGACGTCCACGCCGCCGATCCGGACGAGGCCGCCGAACGTGCCCGAGTCGACCGTGCTGCCCGACATCGGGGTCGTACCCCGCGCGTAGACCGGTAGGCCGATGGAGCGCAGCCCGCGCAGGTCGCGGCAGTACCCGTCGATCACGATGCCGGCGAGGCCGAGCCGCGCCGGCATCG
>Ga0247713_1000445_pt1 | contig 25523 bp, 25 predicted proteins | sample 21E_NmetaG_FD_189936 | JGI IMG/M metagenome (GOLD analysis project Ga0247713, IMG submission 189936) | Soil microbial communities from hillslope of Landscape Evolution Observatory, University of Arizona, Oracle, AZ, United States - 2-1-E_N | ecosystem: Engineered > Artificial ecosystem >... | reverse complement strand
GAGTTGGAGAGGGGGAGGACGTCGGGGTCGGGGTCAGTTCCTCCAGCGGAGCCGGGCTGGGCGCCGGCGGGGTATCGGATCCGATGAAGTTCGACAACAGGGCGATCGCTCCCCCAGCGAGGAGCAGTACCCCCAGTATCAGAAAGCCCAGCCGCCGGGGCGGGTCACCCGCCGGTTCGCCGGACATGACCCGGGTGCGGTCGCCCCGGGACTGCACGAGGGTGGGGTCCGACCCGGCAGCGCCTGCACCCGCGACCGCCCCGGCCGCTGCGACGGCCGGCGCCGAGCCGTCCAGGTCACCCTGCAGGGCGGCGGTATTTGCATAACGATCCTCCGGGTCCTTGGCGAGAGCTCGCATGACCACTCGATCCATCTGTGCCGGTATGCCGGGAACCAGATGCGAGGGCGGAGGAGGCTCTTCGGTCATCAGCCTGGTTGCGATCTCCATCAGGCTCTCGCCGCTGATGGGAGGCCGGCCGGTGAGCATCTCGTACATGACGCAGCCCAGCGCGTAGATGTCGGTGCGGCCGTCCACCGGCGCGCCGTGGGCCTGTTCCGGCGCCAGGTACTTGACGGTTCCGAGGACGGCCCCGGCCTGGGTGAGCCCCTCGGTCTTCGTCTTGGCGATACCGAAGTCCATCACCTTCACCCGGCCCGAGGGCTCGATCATGATGTTGGCCGGCTTGATGTCCCGATGAACGATTCCCTGATTGTGGGCCACCCCGAGGCCCTCGCAGACTGCCAGCGTTATTGCAGTGACCCGGTCGGGCGGCATGGGGGCGTCTCGCTTGATGACCGCGTCGAGGGTCAGCCCTTCCACGTACTCCATGACGATGTAGTGAAATTCGCCGTCGGCCCCAATGTCGAAGACCCCCACCAGGTTGGGGTGGTTGAGCGAGGCCACCGCCTGGGCCTCCCGCTCGAAGCGAGCTATGAAGGCCGGGTCGACCGCGAGCTTGGCGGACAGGACCTTCAGAGCGACCTTTCGTCCGAGCAGCGTATCGGTGCCTTCGTAGACACGAGCCATGCCGCCTTCAGCGATCGGCCGGTCGATCCGGTACCGGTTTCCCAGTTCCTCCGGGATCTCTTTTGCCATGACGGGGTCCCGGGAAGGGGACTATTACCTCTGGTCCAGCGGGGGGATCGGCGCCGGCGGCGGGGGTCCGATGTAGCGCCCGCTCGGCCTGATGATCCGGTTGTCGGCAGCTTGCTCGAGGATGTGAGAGGTCCAGCCGACGGCTCGGCTGCACGCAAAGGTGGGGGTAAACAGGTCGGGGGTCAGACCGATCCTCTCCATGACTATCGAGGCATAGAACTCCACGTTCGCGTACAGCTGACGGCCCGGTTTCAGCTCCCGCAGAATTGCAACGACCCGGGATTCTATGTACTTGGCGAACGCCACCCGGGGACCGCCCAGCTGCTCGGCAATCCCGCGCAGCATCGTCGACCGGGGGTCGTCGGTCTTGTAGACGGGGTGGCCGAATCCCATGATCCGGCGCCCTTCCTCGACTGCGGACCGGATCCAGTCGTCCGCATCCTCGGGCTTTTTGATCGCGTCGAGCATCTCCAGGGCTCTGCTCGGGGCGCCGCCGTGAAGAGGCCCGGACAAAGAGCCGAGCGCGCCCACCACGGCGGCGCCCAGGTCGGCGCCGGTCGAGGTGACAACCCGGGCGGTAAAGGTGGAGGCGTTGAACCCGTGGTCGATGGTGCTGGTCAGGTACTGCTCGATCGCCCGGGTGTGCTCTGCGGAGGGCTCCTCGCCCTTCCACATGTAAAGGTAATTTGCGGCATATCCCAGGTCCGGATGCGGGTCTACCGGCTGCTCACCCCGGTTCAGGCGGTGAAGGGCCATGATCAGGGTGGGAATCACGGCGCACACCCGCAGGGCCTGGTCCTTGAGGACCCCCGGCGCCAGGTCGATCCACGGCCGGAAGCCCCATGAGGAGCAGAGCAGGGACAGGGCCGAGCGAAGCGCCTCCAGGGGGACGAAGTCAGTCCCCATTTCAGCAACCGAAGGAAGGATCGCTTTCAGGTCGGCCGGCAACACCCGGTGCTCGCATACCCGGCTTTTGAAGTCGTCCAGCTCGGCCCGGTTCGGAAGGTGGCCTTCGTACAGGAGGTGCCAGACCTCCTCCAGTGAGCATTGTTGCGAGAGATCGACCGCGCTGTACTGCCGGTAGTGGTAGAAGCCCTCGGTCCCCCGCACGTCGCCGACCTGGGTTTCGGCCACGACGACGCCCTTGAGCCCTTTGGGGACCTCGATCGCCGGCGTGCCGAACTGTTGGATCTCGGCGATCCTCATCAGGTCGCGCATCGAGACAACACCAACGACCTTGTCCTCGGACACCACCGGCATGTGACGGAAGCCGCGCTCGGCCAGCAGGTTCAACGCCGCATCTACCCGCACGTCGGGGCCGACGGTCTGGGGGTCGGGAGCCATCCAGTCGCTCACCAGGCCGAACGAGCTGCCGGGGCTCGAAGATGCATACCGCACCAGGTCCCGTTCGGTAAGTATCCCGATCGGACGTTCGTCCTCCACGACGATCACCGAACCGACCTTGGCCCGGTGCATGAGACGGGCGGCCTGCTGCACGGTTTGGGTGGGCACCGCGGTGACCACGGGGTGGCTCATGATCTCGCCGACGGTTCGGCTGCGCACTTTATCGGACATACGGCTCCTAACTCCTGCCGGTGAAACGGGATGGCGGACCCATCGAGGCAAGCCAGGACAAGATATTAATCATGCCATCCCCGGTGGTCCGTATTGCCGGCCGCTCGTTGGACCCGGTCAAATGGGCGGCCACGGGTAGGGCCGCCCGGGGCCCGGGGAGGGGAACACCCCGGTCTTTAGAACGGTCTCGGCCCGGGCGGCCAGGCATCCCAGCTCCTCGGGCAGCAGCAGGGAATCCAGCTTGCCGCCCAGCTCTCCTCCCATGACCCGGCACAGCTCCTGCAGCGCCTGCAGCCCCTCATCGGGAACCGGTTCGCCGATGTAGTCCCACAGCACAGTTCTCAGCTTGGGTTCGGTGTGAAAGCACAGGCCGTGATCGATGGCCCACAGGCGGTCGTCGTGATCCCGCAGCACGTGGCCCGCCTTGCGGTCAGCATTGTTGACGACCACATCGAACAAGGCGATCGTCTTGAGCTCAACTTCGTGTCCGGGCGCCAGGTTGAAGGCATGGAACGCGGGATCATGCTCGATGAACTTCTGGACTGCCCCCGGACCAAGCGGACCGTCCCGCAACACGGTCGGCGGGACGTGCGTCCACCCGGCCGCAACGCAGACCTCGTAGGCGGCAACCTCGCGGTGGCACAGCGTCCCGGTCGGGAAGTCCCACAGCGGCGTCTCTCCGCGGCGAGGCTTGTACACGACAAGCGACGATGCGTCGCCGTCCAGCCGGGCCAGGAACGTGTAGTTGGACGAGCCGGGCATCAGGCCCAGGATCTCGAGCTCTGCCTCAGCCAGCCCGGCGGGAATCAAAGGCGGAGCCGGAACTATCGAGCCCTGGGGTTGTGCCCATTGGTCGCCGGACACACGTGCCCTTCCGGATCCATGGGATGACCGCACAGCGGGCAGGTCGGCCTGCCCTGGGCAACCACCTTCATGCCCTGGACGCCGAACGCTGCCAGCTGGCGCGGCGTCACCGAGATCTTCACCGAAGCCGGCATCCCCAACTCCATGTCGGTGAGCTCGGTGAACGAAACCTCGATCATGTTACCGGCGTCTTCGTACCGCATGGAGATCGTGTTGGCGTCTATGCGGAACATGGGCTGGTCCGGCCTGAGCGCCATGGCGGCGTCGAATTCGGGCGTCGAGGCCCCCAGGGGACCCTTCCCCAGCAACTCCTTGGTCATCTCGTGCTCGCCGATCTGCGACAGGAGTTCGTGGCTGGCCCGGGCCATCGCCACCACCTGCTCCTTCTCCAGCACCCAGCTGTAGACCTGCTCGCCCTGGGTTGCCTGGAGCATGAAGACCCGGCGGCCCGGCTGTCCCACCGCTCCGGCGGTCAGACCGTCCGCCGGATCCAGCACTATGTCCTGGCTCACTTAGCCTTCTCTCGCCCGGGAGCCGGTTGCTTGGCCGGCTCGGAAGCCTTCTTCAGACTCTCGAACAGCTCTGCGTATCCCCCGGTGTCACTTGTGTTGATCAGCCGGGGTGCGCCCTCGCTGAGCTGCAATGTCGTGATTGAAGCGGGAGCGATGTTTATACGATCATAAAGGTCGATGCCCAGTCCGAGACAGCCGGCGACGATCAGCTTGATCATGTCGCAGTGCGAGCAGGCAACCACCGCCTTGTCCCGGTGCTTCAGGCGAAGGACTTCAACGGCGCGCATCCCCCTGGACTGCGCCTCCCGTATCGTCTCTCCCTCGGGGAACCGGAAGTCGGCCGGGCGCGCCCTGAGCAGCTTCCACCCCTTGGTCCCGTAAAGGCTCTTGAGCGTCCTGCCCTGCCAGGCGCCGTAGTCGATTTCGGCGAGGTCCTCGAGGGTGGAAACCTTCAGCTTGTGGTGGACCGCAATAGCCTCGGCGGTCTCGGCACAGCGCTCCATGGGGCTGGAGTAGATGGCCTTCAGGGGTAGCCCGGCCAGCCTGCCCCCGGTGGCCTCGGCCTGTTGCCGGCCCTTCTCCGACAGGGCGAACCCGGGCAGGCGCCCGATGAGCTTCTGTCCGGTAACCGGGGTGAGGGCGTGGCGCACCAGGAACAGGATCACTGAAGATGTATACCGTATCCTCGCAAGCCATTCCCCCGGCATTAGACTCGGCTAGTGCAGGATAAACGGACTGAATCCGACAGCATGGGACCGGTGCAGGTCCCGGCAGAAGCCCTCTACGGCGCCCAGACCCAGCGGGCGGTCGATAACTTCACCATTTCCGGTTGGAGGTTCGGTCGGCGCTTTTTAAGGGCCCTGGGCCTCGTGAAGTGGGCGGCCGCCGCCGCCAACCGGGACCTTGGCCTGCTCGACGACCGGCTGGCCGCGGCCATCCAATCCGCCGCTGAGGAGGTCGTGCGCGGCGACCACGACCACCACTTCCCCCTCGATGTCTTCCAGACCGGCTCGGGGACATCGACGAACATGAACGCCAACGAGGTGATCGCCAACCTGGCCAACCGGAGCCTGGGTTTCGACCTCGGCTCCAGGCACCCCGTCCATCCCAACGACCACGTGAACCTGTGCCAGTCCTCAAACGACGTAATACCTTCGGCCACCCATGTCGCCGCTCTGCTGGCGCTGGATGAAGCGCTTTTGCCCGCGCTCGGACGCCTGCACCGGGCCCTGGCCGGCAAGGCCCGGCAGTTCGACCATATCGTCAAATCCGGCCGGACCCATCTCATGGACGCCACACCGGTCCGCCTCGGCCAGGAGTTCGGCGGCTACGCGGTGCAGATAGAGAATTCGGTGGCCCGGGTGGAGTCCGCCCGCTCCCACCTGCTGGAGCTTGCCCTGGGCGGCACCGCCGTCGGCACGGGGGTCAACTCCCACGCGGAGTTTGCACCCCGGGCCATCGCTCATCTGGCAAAGCGGCTGGAACTGGACCTGACGGAGGCCCCGAACCATTTCGAGGCGCAAAGCGCCCGTGATGCGGTTGTCGCGGCATCAGGAGCGCTGAAAACGGTTGCCGTCTCGATGGCCCGTATCGCCAACGACCTGCGTTGGCTGGCGTCCGGCCCGGCGTCCGGCCTGGGAGAGATACGCCTTCCCAGCCTTCAACCCGGCTCCAGCATCATGCCGGGCAAGGTCAATCCGGTGATCCCCGAGGCGGTCATCCAGGTGGCGGCTCAGGTCATCGGTAACGACTCTGCCATTACGCTGGGGGGCCTGGGAAGCATCTTCGAGCTGAACACGATGATGCCGCTCATGGCGCACGACCTTCTGTTCTCCATCGAGGCGCTGGGTACCGCGGCCGACCTTCTGGCAACCCGATGCGTCGAAGGCATAGAAGCCGACGAGCAGCGTTGTTCCCGGTTGCTTTCCGGCAGCCTCGTGCTGGTTACCGCCCTGGTCCCCGCCCTAGGCTACGACGCAGCGGCCCGGGTCTCGAAGAGAGCGCAGGAAACGGGTATGCCATTGAGAGAAACCGTGATCGAGATGGGTTTGATGACCGAGGACGATGTGGACCGGGCACTGGACGTTCGAAGCATGACCGAACCAGGCCTGGAATCGGAACCCGGCGGAGCGAAGGGGAAGTTGCCATGATCAAGGTCGGATCGGCCATCTCACTCAACAGCAACCCGGTGGAAGCAGCAAACGAGGTACTGGACCGGGCAATCCCGCCGCTGGAGGACTCCCCGGCAGACCTCGCGTTCGTGTTCATCTCGTCGGCGCACGGGCCCGGCGTCCAGGAGGTGGTCTCGAGCCTGGCAAGCCGCCTCGACGGGGCCACGCTGCTCGGGTGCACCACCCAGGCGTCTATCGGGGAAGAACGGGAGGTCGAGGAGGGCCCTGCGGTGGCTTTATGGGTTGCTCACCTGCCCGGGGCGACCCTGGTCCCCTTCAAGCTCTCCTTCGAGCAGACGGCCGACGGCCAGGCCCTGGTCGGATTTCCGATTCTGGAGGAGCACGTCAAATCGGTCTTCCTGCTGGCCGACCCCTACACCTTCCCGACCCAGCAGCTGCTGGAGAGCCTCAACGAGGACTACCCCGACCTTCCGGTGTTCGGCGGCCAGGCCAGCGGAGCCGGCGCCGGACAGATCGCACTGGTGCTCGGCGACGAGGTCCTGCACCAGGGTGCCGTAGGGGTGCAGATCGGAGGGTCCATCGACATCGCTCCGCTGGTTTCCCAGGGATGCAAGCCCATCGGCGACCCGTTCATCGTGACCCAGGCGAGGGGCAACATAATCTTTCAGCTCGGGGGCAAGCCGCCGCTGTTCAGGCTTCGGGAGATCATGGCCAAGATGAGCCGGGAGGACCGGGCTCGGGCCGCGCACAACCTGCACCTGGGCGTGGTGATCGATGAACGTAAACCCGACCCGGCACCGGGCGACTTTTTGATCCGGGCGGTTCTTCAGGCAGATCCGGAGACCGGCGCGGTCTCGGTGGGCGACGTGCTGACGGTAGGACAGACGGTCCAATTCCAGGTACGCGATGCGGCCACCGCCGACGCCGACCTGCGCGGGCTGCTCGAGGAGCGGTTGGGGCAGACCGGGGGCCGCGATCCCGTGGGGGCTCTGCTGTTCACCTGCAACGGCCGGGGGTCGAACCTGTTCGGCTCGCCCGATCACGACGTAACCGCGCTCAGGGACAAGGTGCCGGGGCTGCCGGTGGCAGGGATGTTCTGCGGCGGCGAGATCGGTCCGATAGGAGGCAAGAACTTCCTTCACGGCTTCACGGCCAGCGTGGCCTTGTTCCTGGAACCCTTCCCCTCCGAAGACGACTAGCGCCTACCGGTCGTCGGGGTGGCCGATCAACTCACCGATCCGGTCCAGCATCCGCGAAGGTTCGAACGGCTTGGGAAAGATGTTCTCCTCCCCGATCTGGGTCCGCAGGGCGTCCAGTGACTCGTACTTGCCGCTGACCACCAGGACCGGGACCTTCGAAAGCTTGGAGTGCCGGCGCATGGTCTTAAGCACGTTCTCGCCGTCCAGCCCGGGCATCATCAGGTCGAGGATCATCAAATCGGGCTTCAGTTCCTCTGCCTTGGTGAGGCCGTCCCGCCCGTCGCTTGCCTCCACTATCAGGTAGCCCTCGGTCTCCAGCAGCACCTTCAGGAGCTCGCGAACCGAATCGTTATCTTCCAAAAGCAGAACCGTCCGGGGCGACATCGTGCGATTAGCGTATATCGGGACCAAAGCCGGGTGCTTGAAGCCCGCAGCTTAAACTGCAGTGACAACGGTTCCCGAGGCACGGATTGCTGAGGGCCCGAGGAGAAAACCGTATGGTTCCACGGTGACCGGCAACAAGATCAATCTGGCGCCCCTGGCCATGAACCAGGCCTTCAAACAGCTTCGGGACCATGCCGGCACCACCCTGGGGACCGCAGCCGCGCTGTGCCTACCCATCGCCTTTATAAGTCTGTATACCGCGCTCCGACCGGGTTGGGGCCCCAGAGTGTTCTCCTATCTCGCCGGTGCCCTGATCGGGGTCGTGGTGGGCTATGTCGTCACGGCAGCCACGGGCATGTACGCCGAGGAGAACGACCCGGGGGTCAAGGGCCTCTTCGGCCGCGCCGCCTCGCCGGGGCTTTTCAGATTCATCGCCACCACCCTGCTGTTCAATCTCATCCTGGCTGGCGTGCTCGGGATGGCGCTGGTTCCGTTCTTCTTCTCGTTGGGTTCGATTGGTCCCCAGCGCCTGATGTCACTCCGGCTATCCGAGGCGGATTTCCTGCGGCTGTTCTTCGGGCTCATGGCCAGCCTCCCCTTGATGGTCGTCGCGACGCTCTTCGTCTACCTGAAGCTGGGGGTGGCCCCCCAGGCCAGCGTCCTGGACGGCACGGGCCCCGCGGCCAGCATCCGGAGGAGCTGGCAGGTAACCAAGGGACGGGCCTGGGACCTGTTCGTACTGCTGTCGTTGATGTTCGCTATAAGCCTGGCGATCTCCATCGTGGTCTCGGGACCCGCCGGGCTGGTGAGCGCGCAGCCGGTCCCGGAGGCGGGGGCCGACCCGCTGTCGCCGTCGTTCTACCGAAGTCTCTTTGGTCCGCCGGAGCCGCTGGGACCCGCGGCAGCCATGGTCACCGCAATCTCTGGCTACCTCAGCACATTGCTGCTCACGTCGCTGACCGCCGCGATGCTGGCGAACTTCTACCTGTACGCCAGGAACCCACCCCAGCCGGCCGAGCGGCGCAAGGAGGGTCGGAGCACGAGAATGGTGCCGCTTCGCCTGCCGGCAGACGCAGCCGGCGAGCACCGGGAACCGCCCGCGAGCCGGTCGGCGGAGAACCCGGAGGCCTTCGGCCGGGACGAAGACCGGCCGGCACCCAAGCTCCCGGATTCGCTCGAGCCCGAGCCCCCGCTTCCGCCCGACGAACCGCCGGTTCGCCGGCCCCCGGATTGAGCATGGGCATCGCTTGAACGGCATCATTTTGGGCGTTTCGGGCATTGCCCAGCACGCCGGCCGGATCCTGCTGGCAAAGCGCAGCCGGGGTCCGTTCGCGGGCTGCTGGTCGCTTCCCGGCGGAAAGGTCAACCCGATGGAGCGGCACCGGGACGCGCTGGCCCGCGAGTTCCTCGAGGAGACCGGCCTCCGCATCCGGGTGGAGCGGGGGGCAGGCATCGCCGAGGCTATCGATCCCCAGGGGTCATGGCACTACGTGATCCTTTGCTACCACGTGACGGCCACCGCAGGAGAGCTCGCCGCCGGGGACGACGCCGCGGAGGTTGCCTGGGCAAGCCGGGAAGACTTTTCGCGCTTACCGCTGACGCCCCACCTGGAGAGCTACCTGGAGGAGTTCAAAGCCTGGAATTGAGCCTCAAAATGCTTGCAAGCCACCTCGCCGTCCAATAAATTTGCCACTTCCATGTTTAACAAACCTTCACGCGTGGTAGCGCTCGCGCTCCTTTTCCTGCTGTGCCTGTCCCCGGCAGCTCTGGCCGCCGAGCCGCCACCTCCTCCTCCGCCGGGCGTGACGATGCAGGCAGGCCTGCTCATGGAGATGGAATCGGGCAACGTCCTGTGGGCCCGCGACGAGAAGATTGCCCGGCCCCCGGCAAGCCTGACCAAGATTCTCACCGGGCTGGTGGCTCTGGAACAGGGCAACCTGGAGCAGACGGCAGTCATATCGAAGGCTGCCCGGGGCGTCGCCGGTCAGCGAATGTTTGCCGAAGAGGGTTGGACCATGCCGGTAGGCGATGTCCTGTGGGGCCTGCTGCTGCAGTCGGGAAACGACGCCGCCATCGTGCTTGCCGAAACCCTCAGCCCGGACGGCACGCCGGCCGGCTTCATGCAGATGGCCAACGCCCGGGCGAGGGAGCTGGGGGCGACGGACACCAACTTCATGAATCCTCACGGATTGGACGAGCCGGGCCATCACACCACCGCTCGCGATCTGGCGCTCATCACCTCGGCAGCGCTGCAGAACCCGGCATTCGCCCACATGGTTTCATCCAAGACCCACGTCGTGCCGTGGGGGGACGGCCAGAACCACCTGTTCATCAACCACAACAAGCTTCTTTGGCGCTACCCGGGTGCCATGGGCGTCAAGACGGGGTTCACCCGGGGGGCGGGACCCAGCCTGATCTCGGCGGTGCACCGGGACGGCCGGACACTGATAGCAGTCGTCATGGGTTCAGCCGACCATTACGGTGAATCGACGGCCCTTTACGACTGGGGCTTCGCCAACCTGCCGTCGCTGAAGGCTCACTCCACCTACTCCATCCGGCCGAACCTCACCCCCGCCGGGACGGAGCTGGAGATGGACGAGGGCGCACCGGCGGGCCTCGGCACAGGAGTACGGGTCGAGGTGCTCGTCCCGGCACTGAGCCTGGTATTGGGGGTCTGTTTGGCGATGGTCCGCAGGTACAGTCTTTACTTTTCCCGGGCTTAAGGCGCGAACGTCTAGTCCAGAATCGTCAGCACCTCTTCTGCCGGACGGGCAACCACGGCTCGGTCGCCGAGGACGACTATCGGCCGCTGGATGAGCACCGGGTGAGCCACCATTGCGTCCAGGAGCTCGTCCCGGCTTGCCGAGTCCAGACCCAGCTCGTCGTAAACCGGCTCCTTGCTCCGGACGATCTCCTGCGGGTCGTTCACGCCGAGCAGGCCCATGACCCGCTCCAGCTCTTGCCTGGAGGGAGCCTGCTCGAGGTACCTGACGTACTCGGCGTCGATGCCACGCTCGGAAAGAATGCCCTTGACCGTCTGGCAGTTGGTGCAGTCGGGGTTGAAGAAAACTGAAGCTTCCATACCGGATTGATTCACTGCTGGGCCGGGCTTCAAACCTGCAGATCCATCTCGTTCGACAAAGCCTTGCTCATCCGACATACAGAGTTGCTTCGGCCCCCGGCGTGCGCTGGCTTTGGGGAAGGGGGTCCTGCTCCAGCACCCGGTTTGCTCCGCAGGTCGCCTCCCCTCCGCCCGAGGTCTGGGTCACAACCCGCATTCCCAGGCCTTCCAGCTGGCCCTTGGCTTCGGAGCACGGCTTGCCTTTGACTTCCGGCACCTGGAACGGCTGGGGCCCCCGGCTCACCGATATCGTCACCTGAGTCCCCTGCTGGTGCGGCTCACCGGCGGGCGGGGACTGCCCGATCACGGTACCGGCCGCGGCTGCGTTGAACACCGCGCTTCGCTCGGAGGTGAACCCCTGCTCCCGCAGCAAAGCCTCGGCCGCGTCGGCCGACTTGCCGCTCAAATCGGGCAGGGGCAGGATCGCCGGACCGTCCGATACCACCAGGGTGACCAGCTCCCCGCTCTTCACCTGCTTGGGACCCGGGTCCTGACTAAGGACATGGTCGACCGGCTGGAGGCTGTGCTGGCGGTCGACCTTTCCGATGGCCAGGTCGTTCTCCAGGATCGCCGTCCGGGCCTGCTCCAGGTCCATACCCACCACGTCCGGCACGTCGCTCAGCTTGGGTCCGGCGCTCACCGACACCGACACGGTGCCGTCCCGGGTGGTCCACGAACCGGCTCCCGGCCTGGACGTGACCACCTCACCCATCGGGACGTCGTCGGAGAAGACATCGGCAAACCGCGCCTGCAGTCCTGCCTGTGCAATGCGCTCCTCGGCGACCGCCCGGGGCTCCCCGGCGAGCGGGGGCACCTGCGTCGGGCCGATATACCAAACGCCTCCCACGAGGGCGGCCACCAGGACCGCAGCGATCACCCACTTGCGCCGGCCCTTCTTGCGGCGAGGGGGCGCTTGCCGAATCACGGTTTCCACGTTGTCGGGCGAGGCCTCCGAGGTGAACTCCTCGGTCAGGGCAGAAAGCGGAGGGGCCTCGGGCAACGACGCCAGCACCGCACCCAGGTCCTTTCGCATATCGGCGGCGGACCGGTACCGATCCGACGGCTTCGGCGCCGTGGCCTTCAAGACGATGCGGTCCAGGCCTTCTCCGACCTCGGGGACCAGCACCGAAGGAGCCGGGACCCGCGAATTGAGATGGTCCTGGAGCACCTTCGCGGCATCGCCCTCGAAGGGGAGGGAACCGGTCAACAGCTCGTACAGCATGCAACCGGTCGAATAAAGGTCGGTGCGGGCGTCCACATCGTCGCCCCTCGCCTGCTCGGGGGCTACGTACGCAACCGTGCCGAGCATGCCGCCGGTGAGCGCCGCGCTCTCCGCGGCCCGGGCGATACCGAAATCGGCCACCTTCACCCGCCCGTCGGTGGCAACCACCACGTTCTCCGGCTTCACATCGCGGTGGACGACACCCTTCTCGTGGGCTGCGGCGAGTGCCCCGAGCACCTGTCCGGTTACCTGGGCCGCCTGCCGGGGGTGGAGCCGCTTGGCGGAGGAAAGGACCTGGCGGAGGTTCTTGCCCCGGATGTACTCCATGACCATGTAGTAGGTGTCGTTCTCCTGGCCCCAGTCGTGCACCTGGACGACGTTGGGATGCGAGATCCGGGCAACTGCCTGAGCTTCGGCTTTGAAGCGCTCGACGAACCCGGGCTGGATGGCCAGCTCGAACGGCAGCATCTTGATTGCCACGGTGCGGCCCAGAACTGAATCGCGGGCGCGAAAGACTTCGCCCATGCCGCCCGAGCCGATCCTTCCGGCTATTACGTAGCGGCCGGCGATCTCCGAAGGAGCTTCTTCGAGCCGCCTCATCCGCCGCCGTGGAACTTGCGAAGATGGTCGTTGTAGCGGGTCTCGAGCAGGGATATCTTCTGCTCGATCGCACCGACTTTGGTACTCACTCCACCGACCTGTCCGGAGACCGCGTCCAACTTCTTCTTCAACTCGGCGTCGGAGCCGCTGGACGCGGCAACCCTCCGGGAAACCTCATCGATCTTGCCCTGCAGTTCGGCGATCGACTGGTTGAGAGCGGCGACCTGGCCTTCGATGCCCTGTTCCTTACCCTCGAGGGCCTGGACCTGCGTCGCGAGCCCGTCGACACCTGCCATCGAGGTCTGGATCGTGCTCTCGATCTCCGCAAGGCGCTTCTCCGCCCCCGTATCGGGGGTCTGCTGGCACGACGAAGCGATAAGCATTCCCGCCGCGCAGGCGAGCACCAAAAGCAAGGCGCGCCGAAGCGTCGCACGGTTCCTCTGCAACCTCATGGAGAGACGTTAGCAACGAGTTGGGGAAAAACGGCGGCAATCCGCTACGGATTGTGCCTGCAAATGTGCCTGTTGAGCACCGAATTCGAGCTGGATGCACAATCTGAGCATGCACGCCTGGACGGTGCGAAGACCCGGACCCATCGAATCGCGGCCCATGGAGTGGACCGAGCTGGAGCGACCCGACCCCGGTCCCGGCGAGATACGGGTAAAGGTTTCGGCCTGCGGGGTCTGCCGCACGGACCTTCACGTGGTTGAGGGGGACCTTGCGGTCCACCGACCCGGAGTGGTCCCCGGCCACGAGGTGGTTGGGGTGGTCGAGGCCCTGGGAGAAGGCGCCGTGCGCTTTTCGGTCGGCGAGCGGGTGGGCATCCCGTGGCTGCGCCGCACCTGCCACAGGTGCCGCTTCTGTGTAGGCGGGCGCGAGAACCTTTGCCTCGATCCCCGGTTTACCGGCTGGGACGCCGACGGAGGATACGCCGAGCACACTCTGGTGCCCGACGACTACGCCTACCGGATTCCCGGCAACTTCGACGACGAGCATGCCGCTCCCCTGCTGTGTGCCGGCATCATCGGCTACCGCGCCCTGCGGCGCTCCCGCCTACCCCCCGGCGGCCATCTTGGAATCTACGGGTTCGGCGCCTCGGCCCACATCACGGCGCAGGTGGCCATCGCCGAAGGAGCCGCCGTGCACGTGGGCACCCGCTCCCGCAAAGCGCAACGGCTGGCTCTCGAGCTGGGAGCCCAATCCGCCGGGGATGCCGGATCCCCTCCGCCCCGCCCGCTGGATGCCGCGATCCTCTTCGCCCCGGCAGGGGATCTGATCCCCCCGATCCTTGATGCGCTTGACCGGGCGGGCACGCTGGCGGTAGCCGGGATCCACGTGACGGAGCCGGGATCGCTCGACTACCAGCGTCATCTTTTCAACGAGAAGACGCTGACCACCGTCACGGCCAACACCAGACGGGACGGCGACGAGTTCTTTGAGCTGGCAGGCAGGCTGGAGCTTAAGATCGAGACCCGGCCGTTCGCAATGGAGGACGCCGACCAGGCTCTGACGGCGCTTGCGACGGGGCGGCTTGGGGGTGTTGCGGTACTGCGTACCTGATAAGGCTTTAGAAGCCCAGTCCGGAGTCCTCGACCAGGCGGCGGGTGTCTTCGGAGGACACCTCCATCTCGGCCGGCGTGATGAGATAGATGCGGCGGGACAGCTTTTGCAGATTACCGTCCAGCCCGTAGACCAGCCCGCTGGCAAAGGCAACGATGCGCCTCGCCAGCTCGCCTTCCGCTTCCTCGAGGTTGACGATCACCGGAAGGCCCCGGCGCATGCGGTCCCCGATTTGCTGGGCATCACCGTAGGACTCGGGACGGACGATGTGCATCTGTCCCATGGCCTTGGGCGCCAGCGGATGCACCGAGGCCATCTGCTCAACGCTTTGCGGCCCGCGGCTCTGCCGGGGGTCGCGCGGCTCCTCGTACTCGTACGTCCGGGTGTTTTCGTAGCCCCTGGGCTCCTCGTAGCCGGACGGGGACGCCTCCCAGCGCTCGTCGTAGGCCCGCACCTGCGGGTCGTAACGTTCCGGCTCCTGCCGGGCGTTGCGCCGGGGTTGGGGATCTCCGTACGAGGCTATTTCGCCCTGGAGATCGTCCTCAACGAAGCCGAGGTAGATAAGCGCATTTCTAACAAAACTCACGCCAAGAAACCCGTTTCTGTGTGATGGACGGACTCACTATAACCTCCGGCCTGGCGAAAACCAGGGAGAACCGTGTTATCTGGAGTCAACAATCTCAACACGGCCCGACTTCAACACCGCCGATCCCCGGGAGTTGACGGTTTCGAATCCGTAGGCTGCCACGTCTCCGGCACCCGGGTCATCGGGAACCCTCCATGCCCTGGTGATGAGGGTCTGACCGGGAAACACCGGCCGGGAAAACTCAACTGCGATCCGCCCCACCCGGGACGGGTCCCCACCGGCAAGGTTGTCCACCATCGCCTTGCAGGCAAACGCCATCGTGCACATGCCGTGCAGGATCACCCCGGGAAATCCCGCCTCCCGGGCAGCTGCCCGGTCCAGATGAATCGGGTTGTGGTCGCCGGATGCCTCCGCATACCGGGCGGCCTGGTCCTCGGCCACCTGTTCGGTGGCTTCGAAAAGCGTTTCGCCCGCCTCGATTTTGTCGGGGGTGCCCTTGACCATTCCGGTGCGTCGAATGAACATCGTGCTCCTGGCCTCTCCCACGAGCCGGTTTTCCCGGTTGGTGAGCGACGTCGCTACGGTGAAGGTATGTCCGGTATCCGCAAGATCGACCTCCTCCAGCCGGGTGACCACCTCCAGCAGGTCTCCTGCTCTTATCGGCTCAAAGATCCGATGCTCCTGCCGGGCGTGGACCAGCATTGCCATGTCCACCCCCAGCTCCGGGTCGTACATCACCCGGTTGAGCTGGTCGATGCCCATGACGCAAGGAAATGCCGGCGGTGCCACCGGGTGGTCGGAGTTCACCGAGGGGTTCCGGTCGTTGGTCGCCTGGGCGTACTTTCGGATGGCGCCGGCGGTCACCTCGTACGTCGAGGCCGGATAACGTTTCCCTGCCAGCGCCGCGTTCAGCATCTTCTTCCTCCGTAGGCTTAGGCCGCCCGGCTGCCTAATATAAACAACGCGTAGTCGGCTGAAGCCCGGGAGGTTAAGTGACCCCTCGAACCTACATCAGTCTCATCGGACCATCTGAAGCCTCGGCGGAGGTACTGGGTATCGCCGAGGAGGCCGGGGCATGCATCGCAAAGGCCGGCGCGGTTCTGGTGACCGGCGGCGGCCGGGGGGCCATGGAGGCGGCGTGCCGGGGGGCGAAACTGGCCGGAGGTTCCACGCTGGGCATCCTGCCGGGCAACTCCCGGTATGAGGGCAATCCGTGGCTCGATATGTCCGTGCCCACCGGCATGGGCGAAATGCGCAACGTACTGGTGGTGCGCAGCAGCGATGCCGTTCTAGCCGTTGGCGGCGGCTTTGGGACCCTGTCCGAGATCGCCCTGGCGCTGAAGCTGGACAAGCCGATCGCGGGCATCGACACCTGGAGCGCAGCCGTGGGGCCGCAAGCTGCTCCGATCCCGCTGGCTGCCTCTCCGGCGCAGGCGGTCCGCATCCTCCTGCAAACCCTTGGCGACGCCTAGGATCTTGCCCAAACAGCCACTTGGGGTAGATTTAGCCTAGATCACAGGATTTCTACAGGCGGCGAACCTCACCGAACCCGCCGACAAGAGGGAGCACACGCGATGGCAAAATACACACTGCCCGACCTGCCGTATGCATACGACGCACTCGAGCCTCATATCGATGCTGAGACCATGGAGGTCCACCACAAGAAGCACCACCAGACCTACATCGACAAGCTGAATGCCGCAATGGAAGGCGAGAGCCTCGCCGACAAGACGGTGGAGCAGCTGCTCGAGGACTATGCCAACCTGCCGGAGCGCATCCAAAAGCCCGTGCGCAACCACGGCGGCGGGCACGCCAACCACAGCTTGTTCTGGAAGACGCTCACGCCCAACCAGGAGGACTCCGAGCCCCGAGGCCCGCTGGGCACAGCTATCGAGATGCAGTTCGGCTCGTTCAGCCAGTTGCAGGATGTCTTCAAGCAAACCGCAATAAACCATTTCGGAAGCGGCTGGGCCTGGATCGTGATCGCCGCCGGGGAGCGCAAGACCAAGGACCAGAAGAAGCTGCTGGTCCTCAGTCTGCCCAACCAGGACTCTCCGTTGATGGGCGGCCACACCCCGATTCTGGGCCTGGACCTGTGGGAGCATGCCTACTACCTCAAGTACCAGAACCGCCGGCCCGATTACATCGAGGCTTTCTGGAACGTAGTGAACTGGAAGCAGGTTGAGGACAACTTCGGCAACGTGGAGAACGTAGCCATCAAGACCGGCATGTTCAAGGGCAGGGTTCTGGAGCGCTAGACCCTACCAGGCATTCAACGAACCCCGCCGGCTCGAAGCCGGCGGGGTTTTTTGGTATCGACATGTGTCTGGGCTTTGACGCCGGTGAATCAGGCATCTGTAATCCGGGCCGTGCCGCATAACGAACCGACTATCGGGGTATGAGCTTCCGGACGCCCAAGAATGGCGTAAATGGGGTGGTCGCCCGGCAGGGCCGGCCCCTCAGCCACCTGCCCCGCTTTCCTACGACGACCATCGGAACCCGGCAGTTCCGCCGACTACAGGTGTCGTCTTCTACCGGAGGATCAATTTGAACGTCGACAAAGAATTCTTTGCCATCGTTGAGCAACTCGGCCCGATCGGGGACATCAGCCTCAGGTCTTTCGTATCCCATCCGGCAACCGGATCGGTCATGCAAGAACAAAGCTGCGGATGCCGGAACACCGGTGAATCGGCATCCACCGAGTGGGATGATTCCCCGGGCGGCTGACCGATGAGGACTCTAGCTGCTGTTCTCCAGTAGCTTTCCCAGGCCCTCTTCGTTCAGAAGCGGTAATCCCAAGGCCTCGGCTCGTGCCAGCTTGGATCCCGGCTTCTCACCGACCACCACGTAGTCAATCTTCTTGGAAACACTGGAGACGACCCTCCCGCCGGCCTGTTCGATCAGGCGCTGGGTCTCGTCACGGCTCCATCGCTCCAAGCCGCCGGTGAGCACGAAGCTCTTCCCGCTGAGGTGGCCCTGGGGAATTTGTGCCTTCTCCTGCTCCAGCCGAACTCCCGCCTGCTGCATCTTGCGGACGATCCCCTGGTTGCGCGGTGAATCGAAGTAGGCCCGGATGCGCTGGGCCACTATCGGGCCGATTCCGTCGACGGCGGTAAGCTCCTCAACCGTCGCCGACGCCACGCGGTCCATCGAACCGAACTCATCGGCCAGCAGGCGGGCCGTCGGCGGGCCCACATCCCGGATACCGATGGCCACCAGCGCTCGGGCCAGGCCCGCGCCCTTGGACCGCTCGATCGATCCCAGGAGCTGATCGGCCTTCTTTTCCCCGAACAGGGGCAGCTGTAAAAGCTGATCCCTGGTCAGCGAGTAGACGTCTCCCGGGTCCCTGACAAATCCCATATCCCGCAACTGGTAGGCCGCCTTGTAGCCCAGACCCTCGATATCCATGGCTCCCCTGCTGGCGAAGTGGAACAGCTCCTCGACACCGCGCGAAGGACATTCGTCGTTGGGACAGCGCCAAACCGCCTCACCGCTCTCCCGTACCAGCTCGGTCCCGCAAACCGGACAGTGGGTGGGCATGGTGAAGGCCTTCTCCTCCCCGGTCCGCTTGGACACGATCGGCGCGATGACCTGGGGAATCACCTCGCCCGCCCGGCGGACCAGGACGGTGTCGCCGATGCGAATGTCTTTGCGGGCCACCTCGTCGGCGTTGTGGAGGGTGGCCTGAGACACCATGGCGCCCGAGAGCCTCACCGGCTCCAGAATGGCGAAGGGTGTGACCGCACCGGTCCGGCCCACGTTGACGACGATGTTACGCAGCCTGGTGGTCTTCTCCTCCGGCGGGAACTTGTAGGCGATCGCCCAGCGGGGACTCTTCGACGTGTATCCCAGCTCCTCCCGGGCCGCCAGATCGTCGACCTTGACCACCACGCCGTCCACCTCGAACGCGAGGTCGTGGCGGTGGTTCTCCCAGTGCCGGCAGAACTCGTACGCCGCCTGCAGCTCCTCGAACGACCGGTTGTGTTCCATGACCGGCAGGCCCAGTTCCATCAGGTACTGCATTTGCTCGGAGTGCTTGCGAAAGCGCCGCCCGGAGACCGACCCCACGGTGTGGCTGAACAGACCCAGGTGCCGGCCGGCGGTTATGGAGGGATCCTTCTGCCGCAGAGAGCCTGCAGCAGAGTTGCGGGCATTGGCAAACGGGCGGAGCCCCCCGGCCACCAGGCGCTCGTTCAGCTCCTCGAACTCGGCGACCGGCATGAATATCTCGCCCCGGACTTCAAGGAACCCGGGGACTTGAGGACCGGCGAGCGCCTTGGGAACCGAGACGATCGTCCGCACGTTCGGAGTGATGTCCTCACCCCTGCGGCCATCGCCCCGGGTGGCGGCAGTTGACAGCTCCCCTTTGTCGTAGACCAGGTTCACCGCCAAGCCGTCGACCTTCAGCTCACAGTAGAAGTCGGCAGCCGATCCCAGGATCCGCTCCACCCGTTTCCCCCACGAGACCAGCTCCTCCAGGCTGAACGCATTGTCCAGGGACCACATCGGGCTCGGGTGCTTCAGCGCGGCGAACAGCCCGGAGGGGGCTGCGCCGACCTTCTGGGTGGGTGAGTCGTCGGTTACGAGCTCGGGATGGGCGGCCTCCAGCTGGGCCAGCTCACGGACGAGGTCGTCGTACTCTGCGTCCGACACCTCCGGGTCGTCCAGAACGTGATAGCGCTGCGAGTGGTAGTCGATCAGCTCCCGTAGGCGGAGGATGCGCTCGAGCGGGGACGGATCCTGATCGCTCAAGCCGCCGGCTCTTGGCGGCCGTCGCCGGGCGGGGACGGCTCCTTGCGCCGTCCCACGCTCCCGATGGTTCCGCCGCCCAGCACCTCTTCCCCCCGGTAGAACACTGCGGTCTGGCCGGGCGCCGGCCGGGGCTGCGGCGTCTCGAACGTCACCGTGGCACCGTCGCCGTCCACCCGTACCACCGCTGAGACCTGCGGCCCCCGATAGCGGGTCATGACATCGGCCCGAAACTCCGGCTCGGGCGGGCCGGCCACGAACGAGACCTCCTCGACCGAGATGTGATCAACGTGCATCTCGCCCGAACCGGCGACAACCACGGTGTTGTCCGACGAGCGGATCTCGGTCACGTACAACGGCAGTCCGACACCGATCCCAAGACCCTTACGCTGGCCGACGGTGTAGTGGGCGAAGCCCTTGTGCGTTCCCAGCTTCCGGCCCTCAGAGGTGACGATCGGGCCGGGGACCGAACCTTCGGGCACCTTCTGGGCGATGAAAGCATGGGTGTTGCCGTTGGGAACGAAACAAAGATCCTGGCTCTCGGGCTTTCCCGCGGTCCTAAGTCCCAGCGACGCCGCTATCCGGCGGATCTCGGGCTTGGAGTAGCGGCCCACCGGGAACCTGGCGAGCTCCAGCTCTTCCTGACCCAGCATGTACAGGACATAGCTCTGGTCCTTGCCGGGTTCGCGGGCCCGCAGCAGGCGGTACCTGCCATCCACGCAGTCGGTGCGGGCGTAGTGGCCGGTAGCCAGCACGTCGGCCTCGTACATCCGGGCCCGGTCCAGGAGCGCGGCAAACTTGATGCTCCGGTTGCACTCGACACAGGGGTTTGGCGTAAGGCCCGCTGCGTACTGCCGGGTGAAGTGGTCGACCACCGTACTCGAGAACTCGTCGGCGAAGTTCAGGACGTAGAACGGGATGTCCAGAACCTGCGCCACCCTGCGGGCGTCCTCGGCCGCATCCAGCGAGCAGCAGCCGCTCTCGTTGTTGGCGGCTTCACCCTTCCACAGCTTCAGCATGATGCCGGTGACGTCGTAGCCGTCTTCCTTCATCAGGGCAGCCGCCACCGAGGAGTCGACTCCCCCGGACATGGCTACAACCGCCTTACGCCTGGGTCTGCTCATCAGCTGGCGCTCTTGGCGAAGCGGGGGGCGATCGATCGCAGCCGGGCCACTACCTGGCTCAGCGTTTCCACCAGGGCGTCGACATCGAGGCCGAGACTTCCCCTCCCCATCGAGAGCCGCAGTGATCCATGAGCCGTTTCCGGCGCTACCCCCATCGCCATCAGCACGTGGGAGGGTTCCAGGGAACCCGAGGCGCAGGCAGATCCACTGGACGCGGCCACCCCCCTGGAGTCGAGCATCAGCAGCAGGGACTCCCCCTCCACCCCCTGGATGCAGACACTGAGGGTGCCGGGAACCCGGGGGCCGTCGCCACCGTTAACCGAGACGTCCGGGATCGCGTGAACGATCCGGTCCTGCAGCCGGTCCCTGAGCTCGGCGAGTTTTACTCCCTGGCCGGCAACCTCGGATGCCGAGACCTCGGCCGCCGTCCCGAAGCCCACGATCCCGGCGACGTTAGGCGTACCACTGCGCAACTGCCGTTCCTGGCCGCCGCCGTGCAATTGGGGGGCGATGGCGGTCTTGCGCCGGAGATAAAGGGCCCCCACCCCCTTCGGACCACCGAGCTTGTGGGCGGCAAATGCCGCCATGTCCACGCCCAACGCCTCGACATCCACCGGGATCTTACCCAAACCCTGGACAGCATCGGTGTGGACGACTGCCCGGCTGTGCTCCTTCACGATCTCCACTACCTCGCGCAAGGGCTGGATGGTACCTACCTCGTTGTTCGCGAGCATCACCGATACCAGGGAAGTCTCCGGCGACAGCGAGGCCTTCAAGGCGTCGAGGTTGAGGATCCCATTGTTGTCCACCGGAAGAAAGGTCACCCGGCAACCCTGCCGTTCCAACCATTCGGCAGAATGCAGGACGGCGTGGTGTTCGATGGAGGTGGTGATCACGTGCCGGCGCCTGGGGTCTGCCTTCGCGACGGCCCCCTTGAGAGCCAGATTGTCCGCCTCGGTTCCGCCTGCGGTGAAGACGACCTCGGCGGGCTGTGCCCCGATGGCGGCGGCCACCTTCTCCCTGGCTTCCTCCAGGCCCTTTTTGGCCTCCCGGCCGGCTGCATAGACGCTCGAGGGGTTGCCGAAGTACTGCTGCTGGTAGGGCAGCATGGCTGCGATGACCTCGTCCATCATCGGGGTTGTGGCTGCGTAATCCAGGTAGACCATACGGGTCCCATTCTAGGCGCTGCCCGGCGCACCTGGGCGCTGTTTCACCGCCTGCGCTATCGGGTACGTACGAGGCAGGCCTGCTTGAAGGCTATTTTCCAAAAAGTTATAGATTTCCCAAGTGCGGAAGACCGAAGAGCGGAAGAAAGGACACCCCCATGGAGGACATGGATCAGGAAATCAGGGAGAACGCCGGAGATCGCATGCAGGACAACATCTCCAACCAGGAAGGCACCAAGAAGTGGGGTAACCTCGAGAACAACCCCGACGGCACCTCGGCGGGAGGCGCGAGCGAGCTACCCGACCAGCCCCAGCAGGAGTTCCCCCGGGCGTCGGAAGAGGATGTCATGGAGGCCGGCGAGCGGGCCAAGGCGCAGTTCGGCGGCACCTACGGCGGCGGCGGCGGCGTAGAGGCCGAAGCCGACGAGTCAATCGCCCAGGGCGGACCCCCCACCGGCGAGGGGGAGGATTCTAAGCCGGCCCCGTCCGGTCCGGGCGCAGTGGCCGCCGGAGCATCCGCTCCTTCGGACCAGGAGCAGGCCGAGGCGCAGGACCAGGCCAACCAGGTTCTGGCGCAAAAGCAAGCCGAGACCGACTCCATGAGCGACAAGAGCGAGGGCGAGAAGTTTGCCAGTGTCCTAAAGGGCGACGAGTCCTCCGACGAGGGCGACGCCCTGACCACCGGCCAGAAGATGGCGGGAATCATGTCCGGTGAGCCGGGCATGAAGTGGGAATCCAAGCTTGCCGACGCGGTGAGCGGCGGCGACGACGAGAACACCTAGGGCCGAAGCTTCAGGCTCTGGAGAAGTACTCCACTCCGTCGTCCCTGATCTCGTTGGTGGCCCGGCCCTGCTCGACCAGCACGTCCAGGTGGGCCACGGCTTCCGAGACCGCAAGGAACCGGCAGTACGACTGTGCCGCCGGGTAGAGGACCACTGAGACATCGAACGCCGTGACCCCGCCGGCCGTCAGGCAGTCATTGACCTGATCGAGCCGGCGGGCATGGTGCTCGCGCATGAAGCTGATGGTCTCCCCTGGATTGGTGATGACGGGCCCATGGCCCGGATACACCGTTCTCAGCTCCATAGACTGAAGCAGATCCAGCGTCTCGAGGTAATGCTTGAGGCTGTGCCTACTACGGCTGGGCGAGTCACCTTCCGGTTCCAAAATTGGCTCGATCAGCGGGTTGGGGTAGGCATGCGGAAGCAGAGTGTCACCCGCAAACAGGATCCCGTGCTTGCGCTCCAAAAAGCCCATGTGCCCTTCGGTGTGGCCCGGCAACAAGACGGCGTCCAAAGTGAAGCCCCGGAACTCGAAAGCCTCGCCGGCCTGGATCGGGCGGCACTTGAGTTGCGCCACCTTGTGAACCCGGTTCACCCTCTTCTCAAGCTTGGATAACTCCTTGAGCAGGATCTCCGGAAAGCCGGCTTCCTGAAGACGGCGGCTCCATTCCCACACCGGCCCGGTGTCGGCGATGCGCTCGATCTCCCTGGCTCCCATGTAGGCCTTAACCTGGCCGCCTCCGTTGCAGATGAGCGGAACCAGCCCGTAGTGGTCAGGGTGGCCGTGCGTCACCAGGATGCGTTCCAACGACTCCAGGAACAGGCCCTTGGCGGCAAAGCCCAGCTTGAGAGCATTCTCGGCGGCCAGCGTGTTCACTCCGGCATCCACCAGGGTGAGGGGCTCCACCGCAACGATGAAGACATTGACCTGGCCGACCCCGAAGGGCGTGGGGAGGGGCAGAGTCTCGACGGGAAGTGTCTCTTGCAGCCGCATCGGTCTCCAGGATAGCCCTAACCCGCGCGGACGGGAGCGGACGGTCGGGGCCGGACGCACTCTGCCCGTTGCAAAAGCCGGCTATCGGTTACTCTCGGCACCGATGAGATTGCTACCAGGCCCCCGGATCCCGCTGCGCCGTCTGTTCCTTGCCCTGCTGCTGGTCGGGGCCCTCGTGCCGGCCGTACCGGCAAAGGCCACCGTCCCGCCGGCCGATCCGGTTCCTGAATCGCCGGGAGGCGGCGTGCCGCAGACGGTGCTGCCGCCGTACGAGTCGCCCGGCGAGCCGGTTCCCAGACCGCCACGCAGCCGGCAGGACAGGATCGTCAGCGCGATCGCGCCCATCGGGATGGTTGCGGTGCTGGTTGCCGGGCTGTACGTCTACTGGCTGATCCGCAGGGGCCTATGACGTTTCGAATGGGTGGGCGGTGTCGCGATCAAAAAACCTCGTTCTCGGGTTAGACGGGAAGTGACGTAGTCTCCTCGGCCAGTTCCACTGAGGCGCCCAGCCCTTGCAGCTTGCCCGCAAAATCCTCGTAGCCCCGTTCGACGTGATGAAAATCGTGCACCTCGGTCTGGCCCTCAGCCCCCAGGGCAGCAACCACCAGAGCCGCCCCGGCCCGCAGATCGGATCCCTTGACCGGAGCGCCCTGCAGCCTTCGCACCCCCCGGATCACCGCATGATGTCCTTCCGTACGGATGTCGGCACCCATCCTTACCAGCTCCTGGGCGTGGGCAAAACGGTTCTCGAAGACGTTTTCGGTGACGATACTGGTGCCTTCGGCGGTGGTCAGGTACGCCATCATCTGAGGCTGCAGGTCCGTGGGGAAGCCCGGGTAGGGCAAGGTGGCGAAGTCCACCGAGCGCGCGCGATGGTCGGCGGTCACCCTGATGCCACCGTCGGTAGGAGCCCATTCGGCCCCCGCGAGTTCGAGCTTTTCCAGGAAGATCTCCATTGTCTCCGGCTGCGCCCCCACCAGCTCCGCTTCTCCTCCGGTGGTCAGCACGGCCAGGGCGAAGGTCCCCGCTTCTATCGGATCGGCCGAGACCCGGTAGGAGGTTGAGTGCATCTGCCGAACGCCGGTGATCTCGATGGTGGAGGTTCCGGCACCCCAGACCTGGGCGCCCATGGCATTGAGGAAGCTGGCCAGGTCTACGATGTCCGGCTCCCGGGCTGCGTTCTCGATTACGGTCACCCCCTCAGCTCGCACCGCGGCGGTCATGAGGTTCTCGGTGGCGCCCCGGCTGGGGAACTCGAGCAGCACCCGCTTGCCGACCAGGCGGTCTGCGATGCCCTCCAGGTACCCGTGGTCGAAGGTGAACCTCACTCCCAGCTGGGCCAGGCCCGACTCGTGCATGTCGATGGTGCGGCTGCCTATATTGCATCCGCCCGGCATGGCCACTCGGGCATGGCCGGCCCGTGCCAGCAGCGGCCCTAGCACATTGATCGATGCCCGCATCCGGCGAACCAGGTCGTAGGGAGCGACGGTGCTGATCTCGCCCGAGGTGTCGATCGTCAGGACGTCGCCGTCGAACCCCACCCTCGCCCCGAGGCGCTGAAGCACCTCGATCATCGTGAGGACATCGCTGATGCGCGGGACGTTCGTAAGGGTGGTCTCGCCGTGACCGAGCAGGGACGAGGCCATCAGCTTCAGCGCCGAGTTCTTGGCGCCGGAGATCTGAACCCGCCCCCGAAGGCGGCAGCCGCCGTCGATTTTCAGGTAGTTCAAGATCCCAGCCCCGTCTCCGAAGTCAGGCCGGCTCTCCCGATTCCGGCTCGGCCAGGATGATGACCTTGTTCTCCTTGACGGTCAAGAACCCGCCCTCGATCTGAAACTTGTGGTCCTTACCGCTCGA
>Ga0247713_1000444_pt1 | contig 25542 bp, 26 predicted proteins | sample 21E_NmetaG_FD_189936 | JGI IMG/M metagenome (GOLD analysis project Ga0247713, IMG submission 189936) | Soil microbial communities from hillslope of Landscape Evolution Observatory, University of Arizona, Oracle, AZ, United States - 2-1-E_N | ecosystem: Engineered > Artificial ecosystem >... | reverse complement strand
GGGTCCACCCGGCGGGGTGGGAGGATCGGCCGGTGGGGCGGCGCCGCCGGGGCCTGGAGGCACCGGGGCGCGACCGCCTGCCTGCCCGCCGCCCTGTCCGGAGCGGGGGCGGATCCCCAGGAGGGGAGCGATCGGGTCATCGTCGAGCGGGTCCGAGGCGAGCCCAGCGCCCGACCCCTGCCCCTGTGCGCGCGGGCCAGGGCGCTCGCCGTCCACGCCCGCCCCGCCGTGCGGCCCACGGTCCACGCCGGGCCGGTCCGCCTGGCGGCGGGCGTCCGGGGGGACCTGGAGCTCGCCCGCGCGGTCCTTCCTGCCGCCGGGGGTGAACCCCTGTTGCCCGTCGGAGGACCCGAACGGCGTGAGCCGCTTGAGGGCGTCGCTCACCATCTCGGGCAGGTCCGTCGCCGACGCGCCTGCCAGCACGGCCACGGTCACCGTCACCGCGAGGGCGAACTTGCTCACAAGCCCCATCGCGGCGAGCCGGGCGCCCACCACGCCGACCTTCCGCGGTCGGCGCTGCCAGGCCGCCTGCTGCCACAGGACGCCCCGTGACGACCCGTTCATCGAGGGCCCCGTCAGGGTGCTGCCGGCGACCAAGCCGTTGCCGTTGAGAGCGGCCATCTCAGCGGTCGACGCCTGGAACGCCCAGGCGGTCCGCAGGACGCGCGCCTCGGATAGCGCGAGGACCATCCCGTCGACGCTCCTGCGCGCCAGGGGGAACGCGGGAGCGGGACAGCTGCCGCGAGGCGAACGGTGAGCGCTCGTGAGCAGCGTTTCCGACCTGCTCACCCCCCGCACCGCCCTCGTCTTGCCCGCAGCACCGGCTGACAGGAGGATACTGACGGCATCGACAGGTCGACGCCGCGCCGCACCCAGCCTGAGCCGTGTCCCCGGCTGCCCATGCCCTGACCAATCTTCTGAACCAAGGCCCTCCGGTCGATCATGCCGAGGCCCACGCCGGGAAAGCGTACATCCCTTCGGGCTCACCTGCCAGGGGGAGGTGTCCCCCACCTGTGGGTGTTTGACGCGGTCTGCGCGGGGGAACGGGGCAGCCACCACGCCATCGCCGCGGCGTGGTCCCGTCAAGCTGGAGGTTGAAAAGTGGGAATCCTGGCCTTTCTCATCCTCGGACTGCTCGCCGGCGCCATCGCGAAGGCGATCCTTCCGGGCGATGACCCCGGCGGCATCATCGTCACGATGCTCATCGGCGTCGTCGGCGCAATGCTCGGCGGGTTCCTCGGAGGCGCGCTCTTCGGTGTCGACCCCGTCGACAACTTCTGGAGCGTCAGCACCTGGCTCGCCGCGATCATCGGCTCGATCCTCCTGCTGCTGATCTACCGCCTCGTCACCGGACGCCGCACGGCCTGACGGCGGCGGGCCGCCCGCCGCACCCGGCACGACGCCCGCCCCGGGTTGCCCGGTGGCGGGCGTCTCACTCCTCGCTCGTGGCCGAGGCAACGGGGCTCTCCTCCGGCGTCTCTTCGGAGCGGCGGCCGGATGCCGGCAGGCTGAGGCCCCGGGTGTCCATGGTCAGCAGCAGCTGGTGCTCGGGTATCGCCCGCGCGATACGGGCCGCGGCGCCCCGCAGTCCCGCGTGCTCGGGCTTGACGGGGACGATGACGAGGTCCCCGGGCTTCGCACGGTGACGGACGGCGATGGAGCGCTTGCGGGGGTCGTACTCGACGTCGATGCCGAGCTCGTCGCGGACGAGCCGGTGGGCGCTGGCGTCCTCGGTGTTCGCGCACGCCGCGACCGGCACGTCGGCCTGCGCGGCGAGGCGGCGGGCCACCTCGACCGCGAGACACAGGCTGGCCTGCCCGGCGGGGACGGTGTTGGCGTCGGAGATGGCGAGCAGGATCCGCTCGAAGGGCTCGTCGCGCACCCTCGCGATGACGGTCGGCACGGCGACGTCGGAGACGATCGGGTCGATGTTGCTGCCGAACAGGTAGCCGCCGTTGCTGCGCCCGCGCCACCCGAGCACCATCGAGGTCGCGCCCCGCTCCACGACCGTGTGGAGAACCCCTGCGGTCGGTGATGCGTCGATGCGCACGACGGCGGAGGCCTCAGCGCCGTGCGCGAGCGCCTCGGCCTCCGCGGCGGCGTTCACCTCGCGGACCTTGTCGAGGCCCTTGCCGCTCACATGCGGCGGGATGACCGTGAGGGGCACGACCGAGCCGGAGTCCTCGGCGGCCAGGGCGGCGCCGAGCCGCACGAGTGGCCCGGCCGAGCCCGGCTTGGCGATCGGCACGACGACGGTCTGTCCGAGCAGGCGCTTGGCCTCCGGGCGGGGGAGCAGGGGGGCGTAGCGGTTGGCCGTCCACGACGCGAGCAGGCAGGTCACGAGGATCACGAGGATGACCGCGTTGACCGTGCCACTGTCGATGAGCCCGACGTTGACGCCGACGATGACCGCGGCGAGGGTGGCGGCGGCCTGCGCCCCCGACAGGGAGAACATCGCCCCGATCTCCGTGCGGTCGTAGCCGAGGACCTTGCCGGTCCCGAAGGCGGCGATCCACTTCGCGCCGAGCGCGACGGCGATGAACCCGGCGGCGACGGTGAGCGAGGAGGGGTCGGTGACGACAATCCGCGGGTCGATGAGCATGCCGACGCTGAGCAGGAAGATCGGGATGAGCAGGTGGGAGCCGAGGAACTCGACGCGGTCCATCACCCAGCTGTCGTTCGGCACCAGGCGGTTGAGGGCGAGGCCGGCGAGGAAGGCGCCGACGATCGCCTCGATGCCGGCCAGCTCGGCGAGCGCCGAGACCGCGAACAGCGCGGTGAGCAGGAAGGCGAACCGCAGCGTGCGGTCCTGGCCCGCTCCGGCGAAGAACCGGCGCGCCACCCGGGGCAGGGCCCACAGGGTGAGGAAGAGCAGGACCGCGAGGCTCGGCAGGAGCGTGGCCCAGAACGCCGCGCCGAGCGAGCCCTGGTGCGCCCTGGCCACGACGGCGAGCACGAGCAGGGCGGCCGTGTCGGTGAGGATGGTCGCGCCAACACTGGTCGTGACCGCCCGGTTGCGGACCGTGCCGAAGCGCCGGAACGTGGGGTAGACGACGAGGGTGTGCGACGCCCAGCACGAGGCGAGCAGGATCGAGGCCAGGAGCGGGAAGCCCATGGCGAGGCTCACGACCGTCCCGAGGACCATGGGCACCACGAAGGTGGCGGAACCGAAGCCGAGCGAGTGCCGGCGATGCTCGACGAACTCGTCGAGGTCGAGCTCGAGACCCGCCACGAACATGAGGTAGAGCAGACCGACGGTGCCGAGCACCTCGATGGGCCCCGTGCGCTCGAGGAGACCGAACGTGCTCGGTCCGAGAAGCGTCCCGAGGAGGACGAGGACGACGAGGTCGGGCAGCCGTAGCCAGCGTGAGAGGAGCGGGGCCACGAGGATGGCCGCCATGAGCAGCGCGAAGATCCAGCCGGCTTCGTGCAGCGGCAGCTCGGGCAGGGTGAGCGACACAGCGGGCTCCCGGCAGGTCAGGCGCCGATCGGCGCGTGTCGACGTGCGGACGCGGCTCGTGCCGGCCGACGCACAGCCGTACCCGGATCGTGGCTGGCCCATGCGGCGCCGGGTCACTGGGTTTCCGCCGCGCGGCGGTAGCATCGCGCGACGGACGTGCGGGCGGGTCACCGGACGGGTCGACCGGCGGTCGGCCTGGCCGTCCTGCTCGTCGCCGGGCTGGTGGGGTCGGCCTGCGCGGCACCCGCCCGGCAGGACCGCGCGGGACCGCCGGGGCCCACGCCGGGGCTCGAGGTCCACTTCATCGACGCCGGCCAGGGCGACGCCACCCTGCTCGTCGCACCGGACGCCACCGTGCTCGTCGACACCGGCAGGCACACCGCGCAGGACGTCGTGACCTACCTCGTGGACCGGGGTGTCACCGCCCTCGACGTCGTCGCGGTCACGCACCCCCATGCCGACCACCTCGGCCAGTTCGCGCAGGTGATGGACCGCTTCACCGTCGCGGAGGTGTGGTGGTCACCCGGTGTCCCACACGACCCGCACCTTCACCGAGGCGCTCGACGCCCTGGAGCGCTCCGACGCGGTGTTCGAGGAGCCGCGAGCGGGTGACACGACCTCGGTGGGGTCGTTGCGCTTCGCCTTCGCGAACCCGCCGGCACAGGGCGCCGGCGGCCTGCACGACAACGGCCTTGTGTTCCGGGTCGGCTACGGCGACGTGACGTTCCTCTTCACCGGCGACGCCGAGCAGCCCACGGAGCACCGGATGGTGGCCGACCACGCGCCGCTCCTCCGCGCCGACGTGTACCAGGTCGGCCACCACGGCTCCTCGACCTCGACAGGCCCGGCACTGCTCGAGGCGGTCTCCCCGCGGATCGCGGTCTACTCGGCGGGTCGCGACAACCCCTACGGTCATCCCCACGAGGAAGTCGTCGAGCGCCTCGCGGCGTCGGGTGCCGAGGTCTTCGGCACCCCGGTGCACGGTACAGTCGTCGTCACCACCGACGGCAGGTCCCTGCGGGTCTCCACGGCGGCCGGGCTCCGAATCGGCGGTCGCGTCGACGGGAAAGGACGCGCCCATGCCGGCTGAACCCGACCTCCGGCACGCCATGGTGGACCGCATCGTCGAGGGCCTCGCCGTCCTGCTCGTCGCCGGCGATGAAGCCGAGCACCACGTTCCGGCCGCTGCACTGCCGGCGGGAGCGGGCGAGGGCACGTGGCTGCTCGTGCGCGGTGCGGGCGCCGACCTCACCCTCGTCGGTGTCGACACCGAGGGGGAACGCGCCGCCCGGCGCGACGTCGAGGAACGTGTCGCGCGCCTCCGGCGCACCCGTGGGGGCGGGCGCTTCGGCGACGGGTGACGCGCGGGTCACCGCTTGCGGGCGCGGCGCTCGCGCGCCAGCCGCGCGCGCTGCTCGCCCAGCGCGGCAGGCGGGTCGACGTAGACGTGGTCGAACAGCTCGAGCGGGTCACCGTGCGGCGCGTCGTAGACTTCGCCACGCAGACGGCGGGCGGCGTCCTCCGCCTCGTCCGCCACCTCCGTGCGGAACGCCTCGTCGAGCAGGCCCTCACCGTGCAGGAAGGCGGTGAACCGCGTGATCGGGTCGCGCCCTCTCCACGCGTCGAGCTCCTCGGCGGGCCGGTAGCGCGTCGGGTCGTCGGAGGTGGTGTGCGCCTCCATGCGATAGGTGACCGCCTCGATGAGCGAAGGGCCCCCCCCGCCGCGGGCGCGGTCCACCGCCGCGCGGGTCACCGCGTACGTGGCGAGGACGTCGTTGCCGTCGCAGCGGTAGCCGGGCATGCCGTAGCCGACCGCCTTGTGCGCGATCGTCGGGGCCCGGGTCTGGCCGCTCACGGGCACGCTGATCGCGTACTGGTTGTTCTGGACGAAGAACACGCACGGAGCGGCGAACACCCCCGCGAAGTTCATCGCCTCGTGTGCGTCGCCCTCGCTCGTGGCCCCGTCGCCGAGGCAGGCCAGCACGGCGAGGTCCGCGCCGTCCATGCGTGCCGCCATCGCGAACCCGACCGCGTGCAGCGCCTGGGTCCCGACGGGGATGGACACGAGGCCGAAGCGGAACTCCCGGGGATCCCAGGTGCCGTGCCAGGTGCCCCGCCACAGGTGCATGAGGGCTGCTGGGGGAAGGCCGCGAACGAGCGCCATCCCGAGCTCTCGGTAGGCCGGCACGATCCAGTCGCGGTCGGCCAGGGCGTAGGCGGCGCCGATCTGCGCCGCCTCCTGGCCCCGCATCGGCGGGTAGATCGCGAGCTGGCCCTGTCGCTGGAGCTTGATCGCCTGCGTGTCGAGGCGTCGGGACAGGACCATGAACCGGTAGAGCTGGCGGTAGTCCTTCTCGTCGAGCTCGGCGAGGTAGCCGGCGAGGTCGGGCGACGATAGGAGCATGGCCGCGTCCACGAGGACGCATCCCGGTTCCGGGACGGGAGAGGCAGAGCCGCTCATGCATGCTCCCCGCAGGAGGACTTGGCGGGCCGGTGGCGCTCGGCGTCGAGTCGACCACTAGACGTTACACCCCTGCCCGCGCGGTCCCATGGCGAACCGCCGTGGACGGGCGCCTACTTGCGGCGGCGCAACGGCTGCGGTAGGCACCGTCCCGTGTCCGGACCCCACGAGGCCACCCGGCGGGACCCCATCGCCGAGGCGCATCGGCAATGGTCGCTGCGCTGGGACGCCGCCGAGCCGATGGCGGCGGTGACGGCCATCGTCCGGGTGCAGCAGGTCCTGCTCGCTGGTCTCAACCAGCTGCTGCGGGACTTCGAGCTGACCTTCGCCCGCTACGAGGCGCTCGTGCTGCTCCACTTCAGCCGTCGGGGCGCCCTGCCGCTCGGCAAGATGGGCGAGCGGCTCATGGTGCACCCGACGAGTGTCACGAACGCCATCGACCGGCTCGAGCGGCAGGGCTTCGTCGAGCGGGTGCCCCACCCCGAGGACCGCCGCACGACGCTTGCCCGCCTCACCCCTCGCGGCCGGGAGGTCGTCGAGGAGGCCACCGCGGTGCTCGTCGGCGCCCGCTTCGGGCTCGAGGGGCTGAGCGACGAGGAGGCCGCCCTGCTCACCGACCTCCTCCAGCGGGTCCGGCGCCGGCTCGGCGACCTGCGGGACTGACGGGGGAGCCCCTTTACCAGGACGTCCGACTATCCTGGTTGCTAGTATCGGGAAGGACGTCCGGCGATCGAGGTGTGCGTGACCCCTGAGGACCTCCGCAGGCTCGCCGACGAGTGGGAGGCGCGCTACGCCGCCGCCCCCGAGCGGGAGCGCGAGTTCACGACACTGTCGAGTGTGCCGGTCCCCCCGCTCGTCGGACCGCACAACGCCGCCCGGGACTTCACCCGCATCGGGTTCCCCGGGATGTATCCCTTCACGCGGGGGGTGTACCCGTCGATGTACCGCGGACGTCCGTGGACGATCCGCCAGTTCGCGGGCTTCGGCAGCGTCGAGGACACCAACCGGCGCTACCACGACCTGCTCGACGCCGGGCAGCACGGGCTCTCCGTCGCGTTCGACATGCCCACCCTCATGGGGCGCGACTCCGACGAGCCGGAGTCCGAGGGGGAGGTGGGACACTGCGGGGTCGCGGTCGACACCATCGCCGACATGGAGCGGTTGTTCGACCGCATCCCGCTCGGTGAGATCACCACCTCCATGACCATCAACGCGCCCGCCGTCGTGGTTTTCGCGATGTACTGCGTGGCGGCCGAGCGCCAGGGGTTCGGCCTCGCGGCGCTCGGCGGCACGTTGCAGACCGACATCTTCAAGGAGTACATCGCCCAGAAGGAGTGGCTCTTTCCTCCCCGGCCCCACCTGCGGCTGATCGGCGACCTCCTCGAGTTCACCACCGAGCACCTGCCGCGCTACCACCCCGTGTCGGTGTCGGGCTACCACATCCGCGAGGCGGGGTCGACCGCGGCGCAGGAGCTCGCGTTCACGCTCGCCGCCGGCTTCAGCTATGTCGAGCTCGGCCGGTCACGTGGCCTCGACGTCAACCGGTTCGCGCCGCGCCTGTCCTTCTTCTTCGACGCCCACATCGACTTCTTCGAGGAGATCGGCAAGTTCCGGGCGGCTCGGCGAATCTGGGCCCGGTGGCTGCGCGAGCGCTACGGCGCCACCACGGACCGGGCCATGCTGCTGCGGTTCCACGCCCAGACCGCCGGCGTGTCGCTGACCGCCCAGCAGCCGGACAACAACATCGTCCGCACGGCCATCGAGGCGCTCGCGGCGGTGCTCGGGGGCACGCAGAGCCTCCACACGAACGCCCTCGACGAGGTGCTCGCCCTGCCCAGCGACCACGCGGCCCGGATCGCCCTTCGCACCCAGCAGGTGATCGCCGAAGAGACCGAGGTCACGAACACCGTCGACCCCCTCGGGGGCTCGTGGTTCGTGGAGTGGATGACCGACAAGGTCGAGGCCGACACCGAGGCCTACTTCGCCCGCATACTCGACCGGTCCCCGGACGGGACCGTCATGGGCGGCATGCTGCGCGGCATCGAGTCGGGTTGGTTCATGTCGGAGATCGCCGACGCCGCCTTCCGCTACCAGCAGCAGCTCGAGAAGGGCGACAAGCGCCTCGTCGGTGTGAACGTGCACACCGAGACCTGCGAGGGCGACGAGCTCGAGATCCTCCGCGTCTCCGCGGAGATGGAGCGCGCGCAGCGGGAGCGCCTCGCCGCCTTCCGGGCCGGCCGGGACGCGCGCGGCGCCCTCGAGGCCCTGGAGCGGCTGAGGGCGGCCGCCGCCACCGAGGAGAACCTCGTGCCGGTCATCATGGACGCCGTCCGCGCGGACGCCACGCTCGGCGAGATCTGCGCCGCCCTGAAGAAGGTCTTCGGAACCTACCGCGAGCCCCCCGTGATCTGACGCGGGGCTACGGCAGGCAGCCGGCGTGCGCGAGAGCCAGGCGGACGAGACGGTCCTGGCCGCCCGTCATCTCCGCCGCCACCCCCGGGGTCACCGCTTCTTCGGGCGACAGCCACGCGAGGTCGAGGGTGTCCGCAGGGGGCACGCACTCCCCGTCGACCGGCACGAGGTAGACGAGCGCGACGGCGTGCTGGCGGGGGTCGGTGTAGCCCGTGCGCCGGGCGTCCTGCGGGAAGTACTCAGCGACGGTGAACGGGGACGGGTCGGGGGGAAGACGCGGCTCCGCCTCGGGCCCGAGGTCCTTCGTAAGGTTGCGCCACAGCGCTTCGCGGACCGTCTCGCCGTAGAGCACCCGCCCCGACACGATCGCGCGGCTGATGGTGCCGTCCGGGCGGCTGCGCAGCAGCAGGCCGACACGCTCGACGCCCCCGAGGTGGTGGACGCGGACGGGGACCGCCTCCACGTAGACGATCGGTACACGCTCGCGGACTGAGGCGATCTCCTCAGCCGACAGCCATTCGTGCCCGGTCTCCGTCGACGTCGCCACCCCGGTCCTCCCTCAGTCAACCCTCCGGCGCGATCCTGCCACGGGCGGACCGCAAGGGGCGCTCACCGGTGCGTGGACCGGCTCTCCTCGTGGTCGTGGTGCCCGGCCGCGTCGGCCTCCGCCTTCGTGTGGTGGACGGTGTCCGAAGGATGCTCCGGTGGGGCGTAGAGGGAGTAGAGCTTCACCTCCGCCTGCCCGGTGTTGACGACGTTGTGCCAGATCCCCGCCGGGATGACAACCGCCCAGTCACCGACGATGTGGTGGCTCTCCTGGACGCTGTCCGCGGTTCTGCCGAGCTCCACCCGGGCGTGCCCGGCCTCGACGCGGATGAACTGGTCGAGGTTCGGATGCACTTCCCGCCCGATCTCCTCCCCGGGACCGAGCCGCATGACGGTGAGCTGCAGGTGCCCGCCGGTGAACAGCACCGTCCTGAACGTGTCGTTGCCGAGCGTGGCATCTTCGATGTCACCGACCCAACCGAGCATCGTGCGTCTCCGTTCCCTCTGGTCGCGCCCCGGCGCGTAACGGCTAGTGTGAACGATCACCCGCCGCGCCCCTACGCAATCCTCTGCCGCCCCGCGGGGGGAAAGGACGCCGGTCATGGAGGCGCGTGACCGACAACGGCCCGTGCCCGCCCTGCTCACGGTCGGGCACGGCACGCTCGACGAGGACGCGCTGGCCGCGCTGCTGACCGCGGCGGGGGTGGCCGCGGTGGTGGACGTGCGGAGGTTCCCCGGGAGCCGGCGCCACCCCCAGTTCCGCCGGGAGGCCCTGGCGGACTGGCTGCCGAGGCACGGCGTCGCGTACCGCTGGGAGGAGACCCTCGGTGGGCGCCGGCGTGGTGACGCGACGTCACCGCACGTCGGGCTGCGCGACGCCGCCTTCCGCGCCTACGCCGACCACATGACCGGCGCGGCGTTCTGGGACGCGCTCGACGGCGTGCTCGCCCAGGCCCGCGAGGTCACGACGGCGGTGCTGTGCGCGGAGAGCGTCTGGTGGCGCTGCCACCGCCGGCTCGTCGCCGACGCGGCGCTGCTCGTCCGGGCAACCCCCGTGCTGCACCTGTCCCACGACGGCCGCCGGCAGGCGCACCCGCCGACGCCGACGGTCCGGCGCGACGGCGACCGGCTCGTCTACGACCGCGGCGAGGACCGGCCCCTGCCCGGGGCGGAGCGCCGCTCACCCTGACGGGGTCGGCGGGGGGGCCTGGCCGACCGGCAGGGCGCGCTCGCGACCCACCCACTCGACGAAGACGGTGGTGGCGTCGTCCTGCAGCTGGCCGTCCTGGTGGTCGAGCACTGCGTGCGTGAGGCGCCGTGCCGTCTCGGGGGCGGGCAGGCCGGCGGTCGTCACCCGGACCACGAAATCCTCCAGCCGGTTCTCGCCGAAGAACTCGCCGTCGGCGGAACGCGCCTCGAGCACCCCGTCGGTGACGAACACGAGCCGGTCGCCGGGCTGCAGCTGGTGCTCGGCGATCTCCGCCACCGCCCCTCCGAAGCCGATCGGCAGGGTCGGCGCGCACTCCAGCGGCCCGACAAGGGTGTTACCACGGGTGAGCAGTGGCTTGGGATGCCCCGCGTTCAGCCACCGCATCAGGCCGGTGCGCGTGTCGAGCTCCACGAGCTGCCCGGTCACGAACCGGTCGACGCCGAACTGGCGGACGATCGCATCGTCCATCGCCCGGTAGGTCTCCGCGAGGCCCTGACCGAGCCGGCGGGCGTGGCGGTAGACGCCGATGGCCACCGTCGCGAGCACCGTGGCCTCGAACCCGTGGCCCATCGCGTCGATGACCGCCACGTGCAGGCACCCGTCGTTGAGCGCGTAGTCGAAGGTGTCGCCCGCTACCCGGTAGCTCGGCTCGAGCATGCCGCTGATCGTGACCCGGCCGTCGGAGAACGTGAGCGGGGGCAGCAGCTCCCACTGCATCTCGGCCGCGACCGACATCGGCTCGGCGCGCCGGGCGAGCTTGAGCGTGTCACCGTAGGCGTCCTTCGTGACGACCAGCGTCGCCACGAGGCCCGCGAAGGCGCGGACCCGCTGCTCGAGCGCGTCGTCCACCGCGGCCAGGGTGAGCTCCATGACCCCGACCCGGGCCGTGCCGTCCACCATCGGCACCCACAGCCGCTCACCGTCGTCGGCGCCGCTCCGCAGCACGGTGACGGTGCGAAACGCCCAACCGCCGAGTGTGTGGTCGACCTCCAGGGGCTCGCGTGGCGGCACGCCCTCCCCGGCGAGGGGGGTGAGGACACGCTGCTCGTAGCCGACGAGGTAGACGACCACCTCCGAGGCCTCGATCGCCTCGGCGGCCCGGGCGACGAGCGACGGCAGCTCGTCGGGGGCGACGAGGTGGGAGTTCTCGACGAGACCTTCGAGAAGGCTGCCGCCGGGGTCCGCGGCAGCGTCGCGCCCCTCAGGGAGACCCATGGGCGTAGCGTAGGCAATTTCGCCTGGCCCTGTCGGGGCCTCGGCGCGCGTCGGTCAGGGGTCAGCCCCCGCCTTCGCGCCCGCCGGCGTCCCGCTCCTCGTTGCCGATCCCTCCCGACGCGCGGCCGACGTCGTCGGCCCCCGCCGACGGGTCGGTGGCCTCGCCGGGCGCCAGCTCGCTCGTGTGCGGTGCGTCGAGCTCCGCGCCGGGACCGGCGGGGCGGTCGCGGGGGTCCTCGGCGGACACCGTGCGCTCACCCGGCTCCGGGCGCGTCGGGTTGTCGGGGGAGGGGCGCTGCTGTGCCCGCCCGATCACGAGCGCCGCGACGGCGAGCGCGGCGACCATGATGACGACGAAGACCAGCCCCTCCATCTGAGGAGACTACCCGCATGGCCGGGCGCCACCGCTTCGCTGCTGGAGGGCCTCAAAGAGGTTAGGGCCTGCCCGCCCGGGAACGGCTTGCCACTGCAGCCTGGCGAGGCTAGCGTCACCACGGCCTCAGCCTTCCGCCCACCACACAGAGGAGCCGTGCGCACATGAGCACTGACACCCCGGTCGGACTCACTGACGAAGAGATCGAAACGGTCTGGGCCGGCCGGGCGGAGACGGAGACGCCCGTCCGCGCCGAGCAGGACGTCGACGGCACCGACGGCGACGCCACGGACGCGGCCGACGGCGGTGACGGCGACGCCACGGACGCCGGCGACGGTGATGCCGCGGACGGCAGCGACGGCGACGCCACCGACGGTGCCGACGCCGACGGCCAGGACGCCTGACCACGGTCCTTCCGCCCTCATGGGCAACGACCCGGCGGCGCTCGCCCGCTGTGTCGGCGACGTCGACGCGTTCCTCGCCGAGCGGTGGGGCCGCCGGCCCCACCGCCACCGCTCGCCCGACGGGTACGCGGACCTGCTGTCGATCGACGACGTCGACCGGATCGTGTCGGCGTCGGGGCTGCGCACGCCCGCATTCCGGCTCGTGCGGGGAGGCGAGACGCTGCCGGCCGCGTCCTACACCCGAAGGGCGCGCATCGGCTCACGTCCGGTCACCGACCTCGCCGACGCCGGCCGCGTCTTCGCGCTGTTCGACGAGGGTGCGACGATCGTGCTCCAGGGCCTGCAGCGGTCCTGGCCGCCGCTGGCACGGTTCTGCCGGGAGCTCGAGACCGTCCTCACCCACCCTGTCCAAGCGAACGCCTACGTGACGCCACCCGTGGCGACGGGCCTGCGGGTGCACGCCGACGCCCACGACGTCTTCGCCCTGCAGACGTTCGGTCGCAAGCAGTGGATCACCTACACGGCCGGCGACGTCGCCGACCTCGACCTGGCGCTGGAGCCGGGCGACAGCCTCTACATCCCGCAGGGCGTGCGCCACGCCGCCCGCACTGTCGACCAGCCCTCCGTGCACATCACCATCGGCGTGCGCGCGGTCAGCTGGGAGCAGGTGCTGCGCGACGCGCTCGACGGGGCGCTGGCCGTTGCACTGGACGACACGGGCCGCGGGTCGCTCCCTCCTGGTTTCGCGAACGATCCTGCCGCCATCACCGGCGCGGTGGCCGACCGCCTCGCGGCGCTCGCGAAGCAGATCGAGTCCCTCGACGCACCCAGGGTCGCCGAGGCCGCCGCGGAGCGGTTCCTGGCAGAGCGGCCACCGCTGCTCACCGGTCAGCTGCGCCAGCTGCTCGCGGTCGGCGACCTCGATGACGGGACGACCGTCGTGCGCCGACCGGGGACGTTCTGCCGCGTCGGGCCTCCCGAGGACGGCGTCGTCCGCGTCATGCTCGGCGACCGGGCACTGCGCCTGCCCGCCCGTGTCGAACCGGCGCTGCGGTGGGTGGCCGAACGGAATCGCTTCACCGTACGCGACCTCGCCGGCTACCTCGACGAGGAGAGCCGGCGGGTGCTCGTCGCCCGCCTCGTCCGCGAGGCGCTGCTGCTCATCGAGTCGTGACGCGCTACCGCTGCGCCGCGGAGGCCCGCGAGCGTGACGAGCCCCGCTACGGCACCGCATCGCACGTGCGGCGCTGGCTGCTCCTCGAGCAGCCCGGCCCGTGGGGGCGCGACGCCCTCATCGAGAGCCGGATGCCGGCCGCCGTCGCCACCGAGCTCGAAAGCACCGCCGCCGACGTCAACGCCCGTGTCATCCTCATCCGCAGGACCCGTGGCCGCTCGGCGAGGCAGCGGCGCTGCTTCGTCGTCCGCAGCGACCTCGCACTCGTCGAGGAGCTGGTGCTCGACGACGTGACCGACCTGCTCGACGTCGACCTCACGCCCCTCGCGGCGGGCCGGCCCGTCGGGGGCACACCGTGGCTGGAGCCGCTGCACCTCGTCTGCACGAACGGGCGTCACGACGCCTGCTGCGCCGAGTACGGCCGCCCCCTGGCCCTCGCGCTCTCCGGGGCGGTCGGGGAACGCGTCTGGGAGTGCTCCCACATCGGCGGTGACCGGTTCGCGGGAAACCTCGTGTGCTTCCCGCACGGCCTGTACTTCGGCCACGTCGGGCCGGCGGAAGGGCCGGATGTCGCCCTGCAGTACGAGCGTGGGCTCATCGACCTCGACCACTACCGGGGCCGCTCCTCGCACTCCTTCGTCGTCCAGGCCGCCGAGTACTTCCTCCGCAGCGATCGCGACCTGCGCCACGTCGACGACCTGGTCTTCACCACCCGGCGTGTGATCGCCGACGACGCGTTCCGCGTCGTGTTCGCGGACCGTCCGGGTCAGCGGTGGACCGTCGACGTCCGCGTCGAGCGCGACTCCCGGGACCAGCGGCTGACCTGCCAGGCGACGGTGGCGGCCCGGCCCCCGCGCTACGCCCTGCTCGCCATCGCCGGCTCAGGGTCGCCCTCCTCCTCGTCATCTTCCTCCACGCCGCCGCCGTCGGCGCGGTCGCGTCCCTGCAGGTAGTCCACCACCCGGCCGACGCTCGCTGCGATCGGCACCGCGAGGAACGCGCCGAGCACCCCCAAGGTGACCGCGCCAGCGGTGATCGCGACGATGACCATGAGCGGGTGCAGGGCGATGGCCTTGCTGAGGACGACGGGTTCGAGCACGTTGCTCTCCAGCTGCTGCACGCCCACGACGAGGCCGAGCACGATGAGCGCGGTGACGAGGCCGCCGTGGGCGAGGGCGACGACGACGGCGACCGCCCCCGTAACCACCGCCCCGACGATCGGGAACAGTCCGCCGAAGAAGACGAGCACGGCCAGGGGCAGCGCGAGCGGGATGCCGAGCGCGACCAGGCCGAGACCGATGAGGACCGCGTCGACGAGGGCGATGAGCAGCTGCCCGCGGAAGTACGACCCGAGGGTGTGCCAGACGCGGCGACCGACCTCCGTCGCGTCGCGTTGCAGGCGCGCGGGCAGCAGGTCGCGGATGCCCGCGGCGATCCGTCCACCGTCCTTCAGGTAGAAGAACAGCACGACGAGTCCGAACAGCACGCCGGCGACGGCCTCGAAGACGGCGGTCACCGCCTCCACGGCGCCGCCGACGTACTCGCCCGCCCGCCCGAGCTGGTCGCGGGCGCGGTCGAGCAGCTCCTCCATCCCGCCGACGTCGAACGGCGCCTGCGCGAGGAGGTCGTCGACGCCCTCGCGGAACGACTCGGCGAGCTCGGGCACCTCCGCGGCGAACACCGGGACGAGCACGCCGAACACGCCGACGAGCACGAGGATGGCCCCGAGGACGGTGAGCAGCGCCGCCAGGGCAGCGGGCATCCCCGTACGCTTCAACCAGCGGGCAACCGGTTCCAGCAGCGCCGCCGGGAACAGCGCGATGACGAGCGGCACGACGACGAGCATGAGCCGACCGGCGGCCAGCCCGGCGAGGATGAGCAGCGCGGCGAGCCCGACGAGCGCCCAGGCGTAGCGCCCCGCCTTCAGCAGCGGCGACGACGCCGAGGCGTTCTCAGGGGCCTCTCGGCCAGCGGCCGCGTGACCAGCCGCCCGGGAGCGCTCGTCGGCGGGCGCGTCGGCGGGCTCGGCGGCGGAGTCCGGGGCCATCGTCTTCACCGTTCGCCACTGGAGCCGGTCGGCAAACGTCCGCCTCGCGGCCGTCGTGCGCCTGCGGTAGCGTCGCCGCATGTCCACGACCCTCGTCGCGCGAGCGCGCCGCAACTGATGAACACCATCACGGTTGTGAGCCAGCTGATCGCCGAGGCACAGCTGCGCTTCGGCCCGATCGACGCGCTCGAGATCCCCGAGGACCTGTGGGAGCCCGCCATGGACGAGGTCGCCGACGCGGGTGGTGAGGTCGGCATCGACTACTGCCGGGTGGACGGCGTCGCGGTGCGCATCGCCGCGGAGCCGCTCGGTGAGGACGTCCAGGCCCTGGTCCACCCCGCGGGGAGCGGCGCCCCCGAGCCGCTGACGATCACGGACTGACGGTCGTACGGGGGGCGGGACACCCGCGCCTTCCGTGCGACAATGGGCCTATGAGCACCGTGTCGGGCCTCGTGCGGGACGCGCGGCGGTGGGCCGCCGTGACCGCGCTGCTGGCCGGCATGCTCGTGATGGCGGCGGGTGGGGCCGCGGGGCAGGCGACGACGGTGCTGCGCGCGGAGCTGGAAGGGCCCATCACCCCCGTGCTCGCCGGCCACTTCGCCGACGCGGTGCGGGCAGCCGAGCAGGGCGGGCATGCCGCGCTCGTCGTCGAGATGGACACTCCGGGCGGCCTCGAGACGTCGATGCGCGACATGGTCCAGTCCGCGCTCGTCGCCCAGGTGCCCGTCGTCGTGTACGTCTCGCCGGCGGGTGCCCGGGCCGCGTCCGCGGGCGCGGTCATCGCGTTCTCCGCGCACGTCGCCGCTATGGCGCCCGGCACGAACATCGGTGCGGCCACCCCGATAAGCCTCGAGGGCGGCGAGGTCATCGACAAGGTCGTCGAGGACGCCGCCGCCTACGTCGAGGAGATCGCTCGCGAACGTGGGCGCGACGTCGACTTCGCCGTGGCGACGGTCCGCGACGGCCGGTCTGCCGGCGCGACGGAGGCGGTGGAGATCGGCGCGGTGGATCTCCTCGCCGGCAGCCTCACGCAGCTGCTCGACGCGATCGACGGCATGGAGGTCGAGCTCGCCACCGCCACCGGCGACCGTGAGACGGTAACGCTGGAGACCGCCGGGGCCGGGGTCGTGGAGTTCGCCCTGTCGTGGACGCGGTCGATCCTTCAGGCGCTCGCGAACCCCCAGCTCGCGTTCCTGTTCATGTCCATCGCACCGCTTGCGATCCTCTACGAGTTCATCAGCCCCTCGGGGGGCGTCGGCGCGATCTTCGGCGGGATCATGCTCCTGCTCGGGCTGTTCTCGCTCGCCGTGCTGCCGGTCAACCTCGTCGGCGTCGTGCTGCTCGTCCTCGCCGCCGGGCTGTTCGCCGCCGAGCTGTTCGCCCCGGGTGTCGGCGTGTTCGCCTTCGGTGGCGCCGTCGCCCTCGTGCTCGCCGGGCTGTTCCTGTTCCCCGAGGCGAGCGGGGTCGGCATCGGACTCGAGGTGCTCCTGCCCGTCGCCGCGGCGATCGGGGTCGTCGCGCTTGTGATCGGGCGCTTCGCGGTGCGCAGCCAGACGAGCCCGCAGTTCGCCGGCCAGGGCGGCACGATGATCGGCGACACCGGGGTTGTCCGCAGCGCCGAGGGTGAGACGGGGCAGGCGTGGGTAAGCGGCGCGATGTGGAAGGTCCGCAGCCGCGGGGGCGTGCTCGAGCGCGGCGACCGCGTGCGGGTGGTCGACATGCGTGGCCTCGAGCTCATCGTCGAGCCGGCCGACGCCGAGGCCGACGCGGGCGTCTGACGCTCCGCCGTCCTGTCGGGGGTCGGGGACCGGTATCCGCCGGCGCCGTGCTCAGGGCATGATCCCGCGTGCGGCCACGGCGAGTCGCTCGGGCTCCGGGACGAGCCCGAGCTGATCGGCGAGGAGGCGGATCGCCTCCCTCGGCTCGGCCCGCAATCGCTCGAAGTCGACGTCGACCGTCGGCACGTTCGCGAGCGCCCGGTCCCGCTCCTCGACGAGCTTCGTCGTCGTGGCGACGCGCTGCCCCTCGGTCCACCACCCACCCTGGCGCAGCGAGGCGACGACCTTGCCGACCGGGCGCCTGACCACCACGGGCACGATCGGCCGCCACACCTGGAGCAGTCGAGGGACGGCGAGACAGAGGCTCGGGTGCTTGGCCCCCGAGGGGCGGACGTGCGCGCGCGCGACGCGGCGGTGCGCGTCGGCCCAGTCGCGCAGGCCGGCGTCGAACGTGTCGGGGTCCACCCGGAACGTGCCTTGGGGCTCCGTGAAGGCCGCCCGGCAGAGCTCCGCGAGGTCGACGTCCTCCCAGGTGTCCGGCGGCTCCCGGTCCAGGCGGCCGAACCCCGTGCCGAGATGGACGCCGAGGTGGTGCAGGACGCCCGCGACGGCCGACGTCCCACCGCCGAAGGGGCCGAGCACCACGATGATCGGCTCCACTGGCGGCTACGAGGCGCGCCGGCGCTCGCGCGCGTCGAGGACCGTCTTGCGCAGCCGCACCGCCTTGGGGGTGACCTCGGCGGCCTCGTCGACGCGGATGAGCTCGAGGGCCTGCTCGAGCGACAGCTGACGGTGGGGGACGAGCTTCACCATGTCGTCGGAGGCGGCCGCCCGCACGTTCGTGAGCTTCTTCTCCTTGGTCGGGTTGACGTCCATGTCCTCGCTGCGGGCGTTCTCGCCGACGATCATGCCCTCGTAGACGTCGACGCCTGGGCCGACGAAAAGGGTGCCGCGCTCCTGGAGGTTGAACAGGGCGAAGGCCGTCGTCGTCCCGGTCCGATCGGCCACGAGGCTGCCGGTCGGGCGGGTGCGCAGGTCACCGTGCCAGGGCTCGTAGCGGTCGAAGACGTGGTGCATGAGCCCGGTGCCCCGGGTCTCCGTGAGGAACTCCGTGCGAAAGCCGATCAGCCCGCGTGCCGGGACGAGGTACTCCATGCGCACCCAGCCGCTGCCGTGGTTGGTCATCTGCTCGAGGCGTCCGCGTCGCAGGCCGAGCAGCTGGGTGACGACGCCGAGGTACTCCTCGGGCACGTCGACTGACAGGCGCTCGACCGGTTCGTGGCGGACGCCGTCGATGTCGCGGGTGACGACCCGTGGCTTGCCGACGGTGAGCTCGAAGCCCTCGCGGCGCATCGTCTCGACGAGGATCGCGAGCGCGAGCTCGCCACGGCCCTGCACCTCCCAGGTGTCCGGCCGGTCGGTGCCGAGCACCCGCACGCTCACGTTCCCCACGAGCTCGGCGTCGAGGCGGTTGCGCAACAGACGTGCGGTGAGCTTCGTGCCGTCGCGCCCCGCGAGCGGCGAGGTGTTGATGCCGAGGGTCATGCCGAGGCTCGGCTCGTCGACGGTGATGACCGGCAGTGGGCGGGGGTCGTCGGCGTCGGCGAGGGTCTCGCCGATGGTGACCTCGTCGAGGCCGGCGACGGCGAAGATGTCGCCCGGCCCGGCCTCCTCGGCGGGCACGCGTTCGAGGGCCTCGGTGACGTACAGCTCGGTGATCTTGACCCGCTCGGTGCTGCCGTCGGCGCGGCACCAGGCGACCGGCTGCCCGCGGCGCAGGGTGCCGTGGCGCATGCGGCACAGGGCCAGGCGGCCGACGTACGGCGACGCGTCGAGGTTGGTCACGAGCGCCTGCAGCGGGTGGTCGGGGTCGTGCGCCGGCGCGGGAACAGCGGCGAGGAGCGTGTCGAACAGCGGCGTGAGGTCCCGTCCGGCGACGCCCGGGTCGAGGGATGCCTGGCCGGCCTTGGCGTTGCTGTACACGATCGGGAAGTCGATCTGGTCCTCCGTCGCGTCGAGGTCGAGGAACAGCTCGTAGACCTCGTCGAGGACCTCCGCCGTGCGCGCGTCGGGCCGGTCGATCTTGTTGATGACGAGCACGATCGGCAGCCGGGCCTCGAGGGCCTTGCGCAGGACGAAGCGCGTCTGGGGCAGCGGTCCCTCGCTCGCGTCGACGAGCAGGACGACGCCGTCGACCATCGACAGGCCCCGCTCCACCTCGCCGCCGAAGTCGGCGTGCCCGGGTGTGTCGACGATGTTGATCTTCACGTCGCCGTAGCGCACGGCGGTGTTCTTCGCGAGGATCGTGATGCCCTTCTCGCGCTCGAGATCCATCGAGTCGAGCACCCGGTCGGCGACCTCGGCGTCGGCGCGGAACGCGCCGGCCTGCCACAGCATGGCGTCGACGAGCGTGGTCTTGCCGTGGTCGACGTGGGCGACGATGGCGACGTTGCGCAGCTGCGCGCGTGCGGGCATGGCGGGCGGACCTTTGGGGTGGGCAGCGCGTCGCCGAGCGGCGACCTCCCTACTCTAGCGTCCGCCCGTGTGGCTCAGCTCCCGCGCGACCGGCAGCGGCGCGGTGACCGGCAGCGGAAGCTCGCGCGTGACCGAAGGTGGCTCGGCCGGCGCGGGCGCGGGAGCGGGGGGCTGGTCGGGTGCTCCTGCGTGCACGCGCGGCACCTGCGAGAGGTCCTGGTCGACTTTGGGCAGGGGGGGCAGCAGCCGGCGGCGGGAGGGCGGAGGCGTTTGCGCCTGCGGGGCCGGCGCACGCCCCCCGTGCACCTGGCGGCGGAGCTCGGGCAGGTGGGGGTACAGCGCGTCGCCGGGGCACGCCGTTGTGGACACGTCACGGTGGCCCGAGAGGGTGTGCAGGCGCGCCCGGTGGCCCTTCGGGTAGCGGGTCGACCCCCGGCTCGCCATGTCGACCGTCGCGTTCGGGTCGGTGTTGATCCCGTGGACGGCGAACTTCCAGGCGATCGTCGCGACGGCGGCGTCCATGGCGACGCGGGGCGGCAGGCCCGACGTGAACGTGCCGATTATCGTGACGCCGAACGTCTCGCTGTTGAACCCGCCGGCGTGCGCGCCGACGACGCCGCGGCCGACGCCCCCGGCCCGGCCCTCGTAGACGGTGCCGTAGCGGTCGACGAGCAGGTTGTAGCCGATGTCGTCCCAGCCGAGGGACTGTGTGTGATAGGTGTAGATGGCGCGGATCACGGCTGGGGCGCGCTCGCGGCTGTAGTCGTTCGAGGTTGCCGTGTGGTGGAGGATCCCCGCGCGGGTGGCCTTCGCGTACTCGGGCCTGCCGCGGCGAAGCGACTCGTCCGCGCCCCACTGCGCGCGCGTCACGATAGCGGGGCGGGTGCTGGCCTCCGCGGTTGCGGTGCCGCGCCCGGCGGTGCGCAGCGCGTCGGTGGCGCGCTGGAGCAGGGAGCGGGAGAGGCCGACGGAGTCCACGAGGTGAACGGCGACGTCGCGTGAGCTGCCGCCCCGCACCCGCAGCTGCAGCCGCGATGCCTCGCCCACCCATACCGGCTCGCTCATGCGCGTCCAGCCGCGGCGGGCGGCGACCGCCTCGGCGCTGCCCGGGTCGGGGCCGTCGCCGTCGGCGGCGAGGGGTTCCACCTCCATCCAGGGCGACCACCGGCCGGCCTCGTCCCCGGTGCGCAGCAGGACGCGCGTGCCCGCCGGTATCGCCACGCCGACGAGCGAGAACGGGACCGGGGTGCGGACCCTCGCGGAGAGCCCCGCCCGGCCGTCGTCCCCCGGGGCCGGTGCGAGCCCCTCGACGACCGTCCTCGTCACGGGGGACACGACGTCGGCTCCGTCGGCTGGGGGCCCCGGCGCCCACACGAGGAGCAGGAGCGTGAGGAGCGACACGCTGACCACGCGGCTGTGCATACGACCGCCTTCCGACCCAGAACGGCTCGGAGAGCATAGCGGCACAGCGGCCCCGGGAGGAGGGGAATTTTCGCCGCTGCTAAATGTCGCGCACACTTACCACCGCCGCGGGCGCCCGCTACCATCCGCGAAGGCGCGTGGCGGGAACCGGGGGGACATCGGTGTCTGCTCTCTGCCTGCGTCCTGCGGAGGGAGCCGATGGCCATGCGACGTCTCGGGAGGCTTACGGCGCTAGCCGTGACCATGATGGTGATGGGCAGCGGGTTGACCGCCCCGGCGGGGGCGACGTCCGTGTCCTGCGGGCAGGTGATCACCCGGCACACGGTGCTCCAGGCGGACGTGGGTCCGTGTCCCGACAACGGCATCGTCGTCGGCGCCGACAACGTCCGGCTGAACCTCAACGGTTACCGCATCCTCGGCACACCCCAGACGGGCGACGGTGCCGGCGTTCTCGTCGTGGAGCGGCGGGGCGTCCACGTCACGAACGGCACGGTGAGCGACTTCGACGCAGGCGTGGCGATCGTCGGCGGCGGCGGCAACCGGGTGGCGCAGGTCACCGCCCGCGACAACATCGGGCAGGCGCGGGTGCCCTCGCAGGGCATCGCCGGCACCCGCTACGGCGACGGGATCGCGATCCTGTCCTCGAGCGACAACCTCCTGTTGCGCAACGTCGCCGAGAACAACGGGCCCTTCGCCGGCATCGGCTTATACGCAGAGATCGACGCCGACCACCCCCGGGAGATCGGCGGCCCGACCCGCAACAACGTCGTCAACGGCAACGTCGTGAGGGACAACCGCGCATGCCGCACACCGACGGGCCCCTGCGACAACGACGGCATCCGCCTCGAACCGGGGGTGCAGGCCAACCTCATCGTCAACAACGAGGTGACCGGCAGCGGGCTCGACGGAATCGCGGTGTTCAGCCGCAACACGACCGACAACGAGATCAAGCACAACGTCGTGCGCGGCAACGGCTTCCACCATGTCGGTCACCGCAAGGGCGACGGCATCCGCGTGTTCGGTCGGAATGTGGCACTCAACCTGCCGGGCGGCGACCGCACGCTCATCGAGAACAACCAGGTGTTCGGCAACGCGGCCAACGGCATCCGCGTGGACGCGCAGTTCAGCCGGATCATCAACAACAAGACCGGCGCAAACGTCCAGGTCGTCGACCCCAGGTTCTTCCTCCAGTCCGACCTCCACGACTCGAACGAGGACTGCGACGCGAACGTGTGGTCGGGCAACACCTTCGACAAGGCCTACCCCGACTGCACGAAGGGCTGACCGGGCGACGGGCCCCTGGATCGCGGCCTGGCGCACCGAAAGCGGTGCGCCAGGCCACACGGCGCAGTCCCAGCGACGAGGTGCTCGCGTTGTGCATGTCGTTCGGGTCTTCGGCCGGCATGGTCCCTCCTTCGTGTCGTTGACAGGTGGCTGGGCCAATGCCCTACGCGCCACCCCGGCGAGCGCTTCCAGGAGGCCGTGATGCCGCACGGCGGTAAAGGACCGGCTGAGTCACTCCAGCTACTTCGCCTACCTCCAGCTGGGGAAGGCACTGTCCCCAGGCCATTCGTCAGGCAGCAACCGCCGACGCCGGGCATGCGCACCCCCCCACAGCGGGTAGCTCCATGGGAGCCGAGGAGGCAGAAGTGATGGCCCAGGACAGCCGCGACGACAGCGCCCGGCGCTCGGGTGACGAGCCGCATCCCCGTGACGTCGACCCGCGACCGGGTGGGATGGCCGAGAGCGACGACACGACGCAGGCGGACGCCGGCCTGGTCGCCGGCACCGGTGCGGCTCCGACGGAGGGGTCGGTGCAGCCGTTGGGCACCGAGCCGTACCCCGAAGACGAGACCGGCGAGCGCGAGGAGTAGGCCGGCGGCGCAACGGTGCCCGCCGACGCGGGGTTTCCTGTCCCCTGGGCAGGGGTATGACGTAAGTCCCATACCGACCTAGTCCCTGTCGGGTGTGCCCACCGCTGCAAGCACCCCCCAGGAGGCCGATTTGGAAGCCACCCCCCGCCGTCGCGTCGAGCGCGCGATGTCCCTGCAGAACGGTAAGCCGCTCGCCCAGTACGGACGACAGCTGGAGCCGCGCCGCTGCGCCTACCCGGGCTGTGGGACGAACCTGTCCCGGTACAACCCCAATCCCTGTTGCGGCAGCCACGGTGGCTGGCTCGACGCCGACGACCGCCGCAACCGCGACATCCTCTAGCAGACGTTCCCCTCGCCGCCATCGTTCGCGGGCAGTTCCGCGAGGGCGGCGACGACGTCGTGCACGCTGACGGCGAGCAGGCCCGGATCGGGATGGCTCGCGTGAGGGTCGCCCCGACGACGGGCCCAGAGCGCACGGTGCTGCGGCCGGTCGCCGGGCGGCCCCCACTCCGAAGGGGGTACCGGGCCGAAAAGCACGACCGACGGCGTGCCGACTGCGGTGGCGAGGTGCGCCACGCCGGTGTCCCCGCACACGACGCGATCTGCAGCGGCAACCGCAGCCGCGAGCTCGGCGAGCCCGGTGCGCCCAGCCAGAACGGCCTCGGGCGGGACGCCCGCCGCGTCCGCGATCGCCGTCGCGTCAGGGATCTCCGCGGGCCCGCCGGTGATCGTCACCGGGCGACCGACCGCTCGTTCGGCCCGTGCGACCTCGACCCAGCGATCGACGGGCCAGCGGCGGGCGCCGCTGGCCGCACCGGGATGCAGGAGCGTCGCGCCGCGCGCGACGGCCGGCGCTGCGGCCGGGTCGACGACGAGGTCGAGCCTTCGGGGGTCGGCGGGGATGCCGTGCGCGTCGAGCAGCCGGCACCAGCGCACCACCTCGTGCTCGTCCGCTCGCCACTCCGGGCTCGACGCGCTCTCGGGGATGGCCGGGTGCCGGAAGGCAATGAACCGCCCCGGGCGCGCGTCGAGGAGCACCCGGTGACTCTCCGGCCCGCGGCCGTGGAGGTTCACCGCGACGTCGGCGCCGTGCAGCTCGGCGGGGAGCGGGGCGAGCGGCGCGGTGGCGACGACCGCGTCGACGGCGCCGCTCGCGAGGGCGAGCGCCCGCAGGGCCTCGGGCGCGGCGAGCACCCTGCGGTGCTCGGGAAACGCGTCGGCCAGCGCACGCAGGGCCGGAAAGGCGGTCAGCAGGTCGCCGAGGCCGAGGGCCCGCAGCGCGACGAGCAGCGGTCGCCGCGACGGCCGGGGGCCGGTCACGGATAGGACGACTCGGTGGACGGGGTGACGACGATCTCGCGGACCTCGCAACCGTCGGGCTGGCAGATGGCGAACATGACCGTCTTCGCCACGTCCTCGGGGCGGTTGAGCTTCGCGTCGGCCGCCGGCCGGTACTGCTCGGGGCGCTCGTCGAAGAACGCCGTGTGCATGCCGCCGGGGACGAGCAGGGTGACGTTGACGCGACCGGCGAGCTCGGCGGCCAGCGCCCGCGTGAAGCCGACGACGCCGAACTTGCTCGCGCAGTAGGCGGTGGCGTCGGGCAGCGCCCGCAGCCCGAGGGTCGACCCGACCGTCACGACGCTGCCCCCCGACGCCTCGAGGTGGGGCAGCGCCGCGCGCACCACCGCGGCCGTGCCCACCAGGTTCACCGCGATGACCTGCTCCCAGCTCGCTGCGGGCACGTCGGCGAGCGCGCCGCACGCGTCGGTCCCCGCCGCGGTGACGACGGCGGTGATGCCGCCGTGGCGGCCGGCGACCCGCTCGACGGCGTCGTGCGCGGCGGCGCTGTCGGCGAGGTCGACGAGCTCGTGCTCGACGTCGAGGCCGGGCACCACCCGGTCGAGGACCACGGGGGTGCCGCCCGCAGCGCGCACGTCGGCGGCCACGGCGGCGCCGAGGCCCGAGGCGCCACCGGTCACAAGAACCGTGCGTAGGCGCGGGTGGGTCGGGTCAGGGGTGTTCACGTCGGGTGACCTCCTCGATGATCGTCGTGGTCGAGTGACCGGGCACGTAGGGCAGGACGACCGCCTGCCCGCCCCAGGCACGCACCACCGCGGCCTCGGGCAGGTCGGCGACGGCGTAGTCGGCGCCCTTGACCCAGATGTCGGGGCGCAGCTCCGCGAGGGCGCGCTCGGGGGTGTCCTCGTCGAAGACCCGCACCGCGTCGACGCAGGCGAGGCCGGACACGACCGCCGCACGGTCGTGTGCCGGCACCAGCGGCCGGCCAGACCCCTTGAGGCGGCGCACGGAGTCGTCGGAGTTCAGCAGGACGACGAGGCAGTCGCCGAGCGCACGGGCGCCGGCGAGCATGCGGACGTGGCCCGCGTGGAGCAGGTCGAAGCAGCCACCGGTCGCGACGACGGTGCCGCCGCGGCGACGCACCGCGGCCACCGGGTCGTCGGGTTCGGCGCCGGGTGGGGTCGCGCCCGCACCGGGCAGCGCGAGGGCGCTCGCACCACCGCCGGCGACGAACCTCGACGCAGCCGCGACCGCGCCCGTCACCGCCTCGGAGGGCAGCGCCCCGTCGGCGAGCATGCCGGCCGCGGAGGCGGCGAAGCGGTCCCCGGCGCCGCACGGGTCCGGGGCCGTCCCCGCGGGCGGGGCGGGGACGGCCCCGGACCCGTGCGGCGC
>Ga0247713_1000443_pt1 | contig 25603 bp, 23 predicted proteins | sample 21E_NmetaG_FD_189936 | JGI IMG/M metagenome (GOLD analysis project Ga0247713, IMG submission 189936) | Soil microbial communities from hillslope of Landscape Evolution Observatory, University of Arizona, Oracle, AZ, United States - 2-1-E_N | ecosystem: Engineered > Artificial ecosystem >... | reverse complement strand
CGGACGAAGCGCCGCCGACTGGCTGGCGGAGGCCGACCGCCATGAACGCCAGGGCGAGTGGCGCGCGGCGCTGCGGTGCCGGTACCGCGCCCTGCTGGCCGACCTCGCCGCGCAGGGGCTGGTCGAGGAGGTTGCCGGCCGGACCACCGGCGAGTACCTCGCCTCGGTCACCGCCGACGTGCCCGATGCCGCAGCGTCGTTCGCCGCCGCGACCGCCGCGTTCGAGCGCGCCTGGTACGGCCATGGCGAGGTGGGGGCAGCCGACGTCGAGCGCTTCGCTGCCACCGTGCACCAGGTGCTGCGCGACGCCGAAGTGACCGCAGGGGCGGCGAGCGCATGAGGGCCCGGGTGCGCCGGTTCGCGCCGCTGGTGGCGCTAGCGGTCGTCACCATCGTGCTCGCCGTGGCCTTCGCCCGGACCCCCGACAGCCGGCTGCCCTACGACCCTCGCTCGCCGCGATGGGACGGCACCCGCGCCCTGGCGCTGATCCTCGACGACCTCGGCGCCGAGGTCGACGTGCTCACCGAGCGGCCGCGGCAGTGGCCGCAGACCATCGTCGTCTTCGTCGACAACGTCACCGACGCGACTGCAGCGTGGCTGATGGAGTTCGTCGAGAGCGGTGGCGTACTCGTCGTCACCGATTCCGGGGGTGCGCTGGCGCCCCGACTGCGACCGGCTGGCTCCGCCGCCGTGGGCCTGCTGTCGACGACGCTGGACCGCGACTGCGACATCCCCGCGCTGGGCGACGTCTCGCAGGTCAACGTCGGGCAGTCACCGCTGTTCGAGGTGCCCGACGGCGCCACGGGCTGCTTCCAGCGTGATGCGCTCGCCTGGCTGCTCGCCAGCGAACGAGGCGACGGGGTGATCGTGACGCTGGGCAGCCCCACCGTGTGGACCAACGGGTTCATCGGCGACGCCGACAACGCGCTGCTGGCCGCGGCGCTGCTCGCCCCCCGGCCCGGGACGACAGTAGGGATGGTGGCGCCGAACTTCCGTGCCGAGTCACCCGACGGAGCCGAGACGCTGGCCGACTTGATCCCCCTGCCACTACGGCTTGCGGCGCTGCAGCTGCTGATCGCGTTCGCGTTGTTCGCCCTGTGGCGGGCACGCCGACTGGGACGGCCGGTGGCTGAACCGCAGCTGGTTCTGCTGCCCGGTTCCGAGCTCGTCGTCGCCGTCGGCGATCTGCTGCAGCGCACGGCGCGCCGTGAGCGCGCCGTGGCGCTGTTGCGTACGGACTTCCGCCGTAGCCTGGCGCACCGCCTCGGCGTGGATGACGACAGCGACCCGCGCCGGCTGGCCGAGGCCGCCGGCGAGCGGGCCGGCGCTGATCCCGACGAGCTGCTGGCACTGCTCACCGGCCCGACACCCCCCAACGACGAAGAGCTCGTGCGGTTCTGCCAGCGGCTCGAGGACACCCGCACCCGGCTGACCGCTGGAGCACCGACCGGCTCAGGAGCGCAGACGTGACACCGAACAACGACCCGGCACGCGCAGCGATCGATGCGGTGCGCCACGAGGTAGCCAAGGCCGTGGTCGGCCAGGACACCGTGGTGACCGGCATGCTCGCGGCGCTGCTCGTGCGGGGGCACATCGTCCTCGAGGGCGTCCCCGGCACCGCCAAGACGCTGATGGTCAAGGCGCTCGCGGCGGCGTTGGACCTGCAGTCCAAGCGGGTCCAGTTCACCCCTGACCTCATGCCGTCGGACGTGACCGGTCAGGTGATGTACGACCAGGGCTCAGGGGGCTTCACCTTTCGGGAGGGGCCGGTGTTCACCAACGTCCTGCTCGCCGACGAGATCAACCGGACCCCGCCAAGGACCCAGGCCGCGCTGCTGGAGGCGATGGAGGAGCGGCAGGTGTCCGTGGAGGGGGCTGCGCGCCGCCTGCCCGAGCCCTTCGTCGTCGTCGCGACGCAGAACCCGATCGAGTACGAGGGCACCTACCCCCTGCCGGAGGCGCAACTGGACCGCTTCCTGTTCAAGCTGGTCGTCGACTACCCCAGCGCGGAGCAGGAGCGTGACGTCCTGTTGCGCCACCACCGAGGCATGGATCCACACGACGTTCGGGCCCAGGGGGTCGTCGCCGTGGCGGGCGCCGACGATCTTGCGGCGGCGCGCCGCGCCGTCGACGGGATCGTGGTGGAGGAGCCGGTCGTGGACTACATGGTGGCGTTGAGTCGGGCGACCCGCTCGTCGCCCTCGTTGACGCTGGGTGTCAGCCCGCGCGGGTCGACGATGCTGCTGCACGCGGCGAAGGCGTGGGCGTTCATGACGGGCAAGGACTTCGTCACGCCCGACGACGTCAAAGCCGTCGCGCTGCCCACGCTGCGGCACCGGGTGCAGGTGCGCCCGGAGGTGGAGCTGGAGGGCGCCTCGGTCGACGGCGTGCTCCAGGGGTTGCTCGCCTCGGTCCCGGTCCCGCGCTGACCATGCCGGTCGTCACGTGGCGATTGGCGGTCCTGGCCGCAGCCGGGGCGCTGGTCGTCGCCTTCGGTCCTGCCACCGCCGCGGTGTCGGTCGCCGTCAACATCGTGGTCGCCGTCGTGTGGCTGGTGGACCTGGTCCTGGCACCGCGACCGCACACCGTCGCCGTCGCCCGTGACACCCCCGGCGTCGTGGCCCTCGGCGGTCACGCCGACATCACATGGTCGGTCCGCAACCCGCTGCGGCGGACCCTGCGGGTGCGGATCGCCGACGAGCTGGCCCCGTCGCTGCACGCCGAGGAGCGCCGGGCGGCCGTGCGTGTGCCCGCCCTCGGCAGAGCACACGCCGGCACCCGGATCCGGCCGCAGCGCCGAGGGTTGTTCACGCTCGACGCGATGACGGTGCGGACGTTCGGGCCGATGGGCGTCGCCGCTCGCCAGGCCCGGGTTCCTGTCCGGTCCGCGTTGCGCGTCTACCCGTCGTTTCGCTCCCGGCAGGAGGCAGAGCTGCGCCTGAGCCGGTCACGGGTGCTGCAGGTCGGCTTACGGGCCGCCCAGGGCCGCGGTGGCGGGACGGAGTTCGACAGCCTGCGCGAGTACACCGTGGACGACGAGTTCCGGCGCATCGACTGGTCGGCGACGGCCCGCGCGCGCAAGCCGATCGTCCGCACCTACCGCGCCGAGCGGAACCAGACGGTCATGGTGCTGCTGGACACGGGACGCACGATGGCCGGCCGAGTCGCCGTCTCGACCGGCGCTGTCGGCGCCAGTGCACCGGCCGACACGGTGCCGCGGCTGGACCACGCCATGGACGCCGTGATGATGATGACGGCCGTGGCCACGCGGTTGGGCGACCGGGTCGGCCTGGTCGCCTTCGGCGATCGGGTCCGCGGGGTCGTGTCACCCGGTTCGGGGCGAGGGCAGCTGCGGTCGGTCACGGAAGCCATGTACCGGCTCGAGCCACAGCTGGCCGAAAGCGACTACCGGGGCGCGTTCGTCGAGACGATCACCCGGTTCCGCCGCCGCGCGATGCTCGTCGTGCTGACCGAGCTCGCCGAGCACACCGTGGCGGAGACGCTGTTGCCGGCGCTGCCCCTGGTGGTGCGCAACCACCTGGTCGTCGTCGCCGCCGTCCGCGATCCCGAGGTGGACCACTGGGCGCGCGCCGTGCCGACGGAGGCGGGCAGCGCGTTTCGCAAGGCCGCGGCCGTGCAGGCGCTGGACCGGCGCCGGCGGACTGTCGCGCGGCTGCGCGGGTTGGGTGCGGTGGTCATCGACGCCGTGCCGGGTCGGCTGGCTCCCGAGCTGGCCGACGCCTACCTGAAAGTCAAGTCGACCGGCCGTCTGTGAACGTCGCCCACCCGCGGTTGCGCGACTCGCCGATCGCGCCGGTCAGGCCCGCCGCCGCCGCCGTCCGACCCCGCACCACCACGTACAGGCAGAACACGCCCAGCGCCGCGACGCCGATGCCCACCCGGACCCAGGTCGGCAGCACCGAGCCGGTGACGAACCCCTCGATCAATCCCGCCACCGCGAACACGCCGGCCAGGCCGACCACGACGACGATCGCACGCCGGCCCTCCTCCGCCAGCGCCTCGCCGCGCCGGCGGTCGCCGGGGTCGATCAACGACCACCCCAGTCGCAGGCCGGTGGCGCCCGCGACGAAGACGGCGGTCAGCTCCAACAGCCCGTGCGGCAGGATCAGCCCGAAGAACCGCGGCAGCTCCGCAGCGGCGCCGAACATCCCCGCCGCCACACCGACGTTCACCCCGTTGACGACCATCACCAGGACGGTCGGCAGGCACAGCAGGATGCCGCCCGCGAACGCGGTGATGCCCACCCGGATGTTGTTCGCCGAGACCTCGGAGGCGAACTGTGCCGACGGCGCCGAGGAGTAGTACGCCTCGAAGTCCTCTTCGACGTAGGCCTCGCGCACCGCCGCCGGCGCGGTGAGCTCCAAGGCCCGCGGGGAGTTGGCCAGCCACCCACCCACGGCGACGGCGGGCACCAGGAACAGCAGCGTGGCGGCCACCACGAAGGCGCGCGCGTGCCAGACGGCGGCCGGGAAGGTGTCGGTCACGAAGCGCACCACCGCTCGCCAGGTCCGTGGGCGTGTGCCGTAGATCACGGCGCCGGCCCGCGCCGTCAATGACGTCAGCGCGGCCACCAGGTCAGGGTCGCCCAGGTGCGTGCGCGCCGTCGACAAGTGACTGTTGACGCGCTCGTAGCCGGAGACGAGCTCGTCGAGCTCGGCAGCCGTCAACCGCCGAGGGTCTCGTCCCGCCCGCCGCGTGAGCGCTTCCAAGCGGTCCCACAGCGGCTGGTTGCGGTGGATGAAGCGGTCGATGTTCACGCGGGGCAGGATAGGCACGGCGCAGCGCTGACCGAGGGGACGGATGTGGGACGACGGTGGGACGACGCGACGGGGGTCGTCACCCCTGAGGCGGTCACCCTCGAGTTCGCCGAGGCCAACGTGGGCTCGCGCAGCGTGGCTGTGCTGCTCGACCTGCTCGTGCTGTGGACCGCCTTTTCGATCCTGTTCACCGCCTTCAGCTTCCTGTTCTTCGCCGGCATCGGCGCGACCGGCACCGAACCCCCCGTCTGGGTTGTGGTCGTGCTTGTCGTGCTGGTCAACCTGGGACTGCTGTTCGGGTACCCGATCGGGTTCGAGACCCTGACCCGTGGACGGACCCTGGGGAAGATGGCCATGGGTCTGCGGGTGGTCACCGTCGAGGGCTCGCCGATCGGGTTCCGCCATGCCGCGATCCGCGCCGCGCTGGGGCTGGTCGACTTCTACGGGACGGTGGGGATCGCCGCCGTGCTGTCCACGCTGCTCAGCCGCCGGCACCAGCGGCTGGGCGACCGGGTCGCGGGTACCGTCGTGGTCAGGGAGCGGTCGTCCGGACCACGCCCGGAAGCACTGCAGTTCTCCGTGCCGCCCGGCGCCGAGCCCTACGCCGGCACCCTCGACCCGTCGGCACTGTCAGCGCGCGACTACGACCTGGTCCGCTCGTTCCTGTTGCGGGCGCCGGCGTTGGAGACGTCACGCCGCGACGACCTGGGCCGCCGCCTCGCCGGCGTCCTCGCGCGTCGGATGGCCCACCGCCCACCCAGCTGGGTCAGCCCCGAGCTGTTCCTGGTGTGCCTGATGGCACGACACCAGCAGCAACAGCCCGCCGCCGCAGTCGGCGCCGGCGTCCGTGACGGTAGGGAGCAGCCGGACCAAGGCAACGGCGACGAGCAGTGGGGCGACTTCTCGCCCCCTTCGGCCCCCCACGGGGACGCCGCCTCTTAGGTCAGGAACTCCAGGATCGCCGCGGCGACCGCGTCAGGCTGCTCGAGCGGCACCCAGTGGCTGGCGCTGGGGATCACCCGGACCAGTGACACGGGGATCTCCCGGTGCAGCTCCTCGGTCATGGCGATGGGGGTCGACCGGTCGTGGTCGCCGACGACCAGCAGGGTGCGTTGCCCGATGTTCTCCCGCTTGATCGACGGGGCCTTGGCCAGCGCCCGGCACGCCTGCGCGTAGCTGCGCGGGTCGTTGCGCAGGAACATGTCGCGCAGCAGTCCCACCAGCTGCGGGCTGTGGGCCGACGTGCGGGGGGCCAGCGCGCCGGGCAGCCAGTCGTCGACGAGCACGTCCATGCCGTCGGCCTCGACCATCTCCGCGCGCTTGACGTAGGCGTCCTTCGTGGCGGGCTCGAAGTACGAGATGGCCCCGACCAGGACGAGGTGGTCGACCATCTCCCGCCGGGTCGCGGCCAGGTGCTGGGCGATCAGTGTTCCCAGCGAGTGGCCGACCAGGGTGACCGGGGGCAGCTCCAGCGCTTCGATCAGCGCGCGCACGTCGTCCGCCAGGGAGGCGATCGACACGGTCCCGTCGCCGGCGTCGCTGCGGCCGTGGCCGCGCAGGTCCAGCGCGAGGACGTGGTGGTGCAGCGACAGGTTCTGGATGACCCCGTACCAGGCGTGCACGGTGCCGCCCAGTCCGTGGACCAAGACGACGGGCGGGCCTTCCCCTTTGCTGATGTAGTGGTGCTTGGTGCCGTTGAGCTCGATGAACATGCAGTCTCCAGGTGCAGGACAACGGCCGGCGGGGTGCGCCCGCCGACCGCTCATTGCCCTGCAGGCTACTGCGCCTGCTTGACCCGGCGACTCAGTGCGGCCGCACCCGCGTCACGACGCCTGCGTGGTCCGACGGCCACAGGCCGGACGGGGTGCGGTCCCCGGGCTTGTCACCGATCACCCGGGTCGCCGCGGCCCGCAGCCCCCGCACCAGGATGTAGTCGATGCGGCGGTCCAGTTCGCTGACGCGGTTCGCGACGTCCTCCGCCTCGCAACAGGTGTACCCGGGGCGGGGGCCAGACCAGGCGTCGGCGAAGCCGGCGTTCACCGCGTCGGCGTACAGCAGGGTCTGCGGGGTGGCGTTGAGGTCGCCGAGCAGCACGGTCGGCTTGCCGGGGGCCGCCGGCCCGGCCAGCAGCTCACCCAGCTGTCCTCGGGCGACGTCGAGGTCGTAGGCCTCCAGGTGGGCGTTGACGAACCGGGTCGTCTGCCCGCCCGCGACGACGTCCACGGCGTTCCAGCCCCGCAGGATCGGCATCCACGACCCCGTCGCCCCCGGTTGGGGCACGAACATGCGGTCGGCGAAGTTGCCCTGGGACGGGTTGGCCGTCGCCAGGCCGTCGCGCACCAGGATGGCGTCGCGGTCGGTGAAGCGGATGTCGAACCCGAGCAGCGTGGGGACCTGGGCGTCGAAGTTGGCGACCTCGCTGACCACCGTGTAGTGCAGACCGCGCTTTGCCAGCGCCTGCTGCAGGATCTGCAAGAAGTCCAACCGGACCGTCTGGGCGATCGTTCCCGGCATGCCGCTGCGCCACAGCGCGACCTCCTGCAAGCCGATGACGTCAGGTCGCGTGGCGCGCACCTCGTGGGCGAGGGCCTCGGCGCGCTCCGGGAAGTTCGAGGCCAGCACCTTTTGCCACGTCCAGGTCGTGGCGGCGAGGAACTGCTCGGGTGGGGCGGCGATGACCGGCAGCAGGTCCGCGCCCAGGTACAGGTTGCGGCTGAGCACCGTCAGCCCGGCCTGGGCAGGGGCCTGCGCCGGCGCCGCACCGGCAGGCGGCGCCAGTGGCAGCAGCAAGGCGCTGACCAGCGCCAGCGTGATGTGGAGTCGGTGACGGATGGACATGGGGGATCGACCTCCTGAAGGGACGGTGCCGCTCCCGCCGCGGCAGCCTGTCGCCGCGGTGATCTTCCCCCATCTCCCGGCGCCCGTCATCCTTTGGGAGCATCGCGGCACACGCGGCGAGCTGGACGTTTCCCGACGTTCGCGACGTTCCCCGGCCATCCCCGATACTGCAGCGCCCTGCCCCGTAAGGAGACGTCCATGGCCCGCATCGAGGTGGCGACCCACGTCGAGGCGCCGCGTGAGCGGGTGTGGCAGGTCCTGACCGACTGGGAGGGTCAGCCGGACTGGATGGTCGACGCCAGCAGCGTCAGGGTCCTGGGGGAGCGGCGCTCAGGCGCCGGCGTGCAGCTGCGGTGCCGGACGAACATCCTGGGCGCGCTCGTCGATGACGACCTGGAGATCACCGAGTGGGACGAACCCTCGGTCCTGGGCGTGCGTCACCTCGGATGGGTGATCCGCGGCGTCGGGGCATTTGAGTTGGCGCCGACCGCCCACGGGTGCCACGTCACCTGGTGGGAGGAGGCACAGGTCCCGTTCGGCGCCGTGGGGGACGCGGCGGCGGGGATCGTGGTGGTGCCGTGGGTGACCCGGGTGTTCCGGCGCAGCCTCGCCCGTCTCAAGCGGGTGGCCGAGGGCCGATAGCCCCTTAGCGGGCGGTGTCCGGTCGGTGGCGGCGGATCTCGCCCGTGTCGTCGATCCGGTCGAGCAGCATGACCGCGAGGTTGCGCGCCTCCTCCGTCAGCACCGGCGGGGTCGACGGCAGCTCCGCGAACAGGTCGAGCAGCTCCGCCACGCGCGACGCGGTCTTGGTCTCGATGGTCACCGGCATGAAGTGGTTCCTTTGTCGCCAGGGGTTCCGTGAGTCACCTTCCCGCAAAGCGGACAGATCACGCATGTCACCGGGGTGCGGCGGCGGGCGCCGCGATCGCCGCGGACGACCCGCGGGTGGTCGAGGTGACGACGATCCCTCCGGCGATCCGCTCCCGGAGCACCGGGACGTGGCTGATGATGCCGACCATGCGGCCACCGGCGCGCAGGGCGTCGAGCTCATCGAGGGCCTGGTCCAGGCTGTCGGCGTCCAGGGCGCCGAACCCCTCGTCGACGAACAGCATGTCCAGCTGCACCCCGCCGGCGTGACGGTGCACGACGTCCGCCACCGCCAAGGCGAGCGCCAGGGACGCCTGAAAGGTCTCACCGCCGCTGAGGGTGCCGGCGTCGCGTTCCGCGCCCGTGTAGGCGTCACGCACCATGATCGCCAACCCCGACGCCGCTCCACCGCGCGCTTTCGCGTCGCTGTGGCGCAGCGTGTAGCGGCCGTTGGTCATCGCCTGCAGGCGGGTCGACGCGGCCTCGGCGATCTCCTCGAAGTACGCGGCCAGCACATAGCGCTCCAGCGACATGCGCGACGCGTTCCCCGTGCCGTTGCACAGGTCCGCCAGCCGGCGCAGGCGCCTGGCCTCGGCAGCGCGGCGGGCGTGACCGGCGGCCGCCGCCTCCCAGCGCCGCGCGATGCGCGCGAGATCCTTGGCGGCGCCCCCGGCGGCCCCCAACCGCCGCTGTGACCGTGCCAGGGCTGCGTCGGCCGCTTCACACCGTTGCTGCAGCACCGACAGGTCGGGGCGCTCGTCCGATGGCAGCGACTCGCGCACCACCCGCTCGGCGTCGGCGCGCCGCTCGTCGAGTGCCCGCAAGGTCTGCGCCAGCTGTGCCCGGTCCTCGTCATCCAGCGCCGCGCGGCTGACCTCATCCGCGCAGGCGAAGCCGTGGGTCGCCAGCAGCTCGTCGAACCGCCGGCGCAGCACCGACACTCGCTGCTGGGCGGCCTCGTGCTCGTGGACCGCGTCGCACAGCGACCGCAGGTGGCCCGCGGCAGCGGTCGCCGCCTGCAGCGCGACGGTCGGATCGTCGTCACCGGCGCACCGGCGCACGGCGGTGCGCAGGCGGTCGACGGAGCGGCCCAGCTCGGCGGCCGCGGCGGTGGCCGCCGCTGCGGCGGTCTCGTGCTCCGCCGCGTCCGCAGCCGACGCCGTGGCAGCGGCGACCGCCTGGTCGGCGGCCGCGGCGACCGCCTCGGCGCACGCCGCCGCTGCACGATCAGCCTGCAGTCGCAGGGTGACCAGGCGGACCGACGCCGTCGTCGCGGTCGTGTCGTCCAACGCCGTGCCGGCGGTGGCCAATGCCTGCTGCAGCGCGCCGCGAAGGTCGGCTTCTTCCGCTTCGGCGCGCGCGACGTTCTCCTGATGGCGGGCGACGTCCTCCGCGGCCGCGTCCAGCGCCTGGGAGCCCACCGGCGCCAGCTCGCTGGTCGCGGGCGAGGGGTGGTCGGTGCTGCCGCACACGGTGCACGCCTCGCCGGTGCACAGACCGGCAGCGAGCTCCGCGGCCATGGTGTCGATGCGCTGCTCCAGCAGGGCCCGCTGGGCATCCAGCGCGTCACCGAGCGCCGCCTTGGCCACCAGCGTCGCGTCGACCGCCGCTGCGACGGTTGCCTGCAGGACCGCTGCCTCGGCAGCGGCGTGCAGCATCACGGTCAGCCGCTCCTGTTCCTGGGCCAGGTCGCCGATCCGGGCACCGGCCGCCCGCAGCTGCGCCAGCTCGGCGGTCAGCTCCTGCGCGGCTTGGGTGTGCTGCTCGGCGTCGCGCCGGGCGGCCGCGGCGCGGGCCGCGGCGGCCTGGGCTGCCTCGGCCTGCTCGGCGGCAGCCGCCCGGTGCCGGCGCAGCTCGCCGGCGTCCGCCGCCGCCTGCTCCAGCGACGTGATCCACCGCTGGACGTTCGCGACCGCGGCGTCCACGGTGGCGCGGTCGGCGGCCTCGGCGGCCTGCGCCAGCGCCGCAGTCACATCCGGGTCGGCCAGCTGGTAGGCAGCCACGCTCGCGGCCGATTCGGCACGGCGGTTGCCGGCCACGTCGGCCTCGCGCTGCGCCTGGGCGACGGCGGTGAGCTCGGCGAGCAGGGGGGCGGCACGGTCCGCGGCGTCGAGGCGCGCGCGGTGGTCCGCGATCTCGTCGGCCGCCTGCTCGAGCTGCGCCAACGTCGCCTGCGCGGCGTCCCGGCGGTCATGGGCCTCGACCGCCGCGCGTCCCGCGGCGAGCGCGGCGGCGGCCTCCCGAGCGGCGGCGGCCGCCTGGTCGGCCTCGGCCGACAGGCGCACCGCGACGGCCGCCGCGGCGGCGGCGAGCACGTCGGGGGTGCGCCGCTCGGTGAGTGCGTCGGGCTCCGCCAGGTCGTCCCACCGCTCCGCCGCCTGGGTCAGCAGGCGTTGGATCTCGGCCGCCTCCTGCGCCACCGCGTCCTCGGCCTGCCGTGCCCGGTCGGCCAGGGCCCGCGTGTACTGCTCGAAGCGCTGCGTGGCGAACAGCGAGGACAGCAGCCGCCGGCGCTCCTGGGCGTCGGCGTGCAGCGCCTTGGCGATCTGACCCTGTGGCAGCACCACGACCTGCTGGAACTGCTCGCGGTTCAGGCCGATCCGGTCGACGACGAAGCGGCCGACCTCCTCGACGCCCTCGGCCAGCGGCTCCCATCGCCCACCGTCGCGCACCGACAGCGTTGCCTTGGGCTTCTGCATCGTCGTGCCCGTGCCCGACTTCTTCGCGCGCTCGTGTGGCGGGACGCGGGTGACGCGGTAGTCGGTCCCGCGCAACGTGAACTCGAACGCGACCGACGTCGGGGTGCGCGGGTCCGCGTGGTCGCTGCGCAAGCCGTCTGGCCGGCGCGTCCCGGGCACCCCCCCGTACAGCGCGTAGGTGATGGCGTCGAGCAGCGAGCTCTTGCCGGCGCCCGTGGGGCCGTGGATGAGGAACAGCCCGTCGCCACCGAGGGCGTCGAAGTCCAGCGAGACCGCCTCCGGGTAGGGACCGAAGGCGGTCAGCTCCAGCCGGCGTGGCCTCACGCCGCCGTGACGGCGTCGTGGGCGTGGACGGTCTGGACCGCCTGGCGGCACACGTCGAGGTCGTCCTCGCCGGCGGGTGCGCCGGTGACGTGGGCCAAGAAGTCGCCGATGAGCTGCAGGTCGTCGCGACCAGCGACGCGCTCGCGGTAGGTGCGGTGGTCCGCCGCCGACACCGGGGGGTCGTGCAGCAGGCTGGCGGCCCATGGGAACCGGTGCTGCAGCCGCCGCATCGCGTCGCGGGGGAGCACCGGGTCGGTCAGGGTCGCCTGCACCCAGCAGGCCTCCGCGGCCGCCCACTGCGGGTCCCGCAGCAGCTCGTCGAGATCGCCACGCACCACCGCCAGGCCGCGGCGGACGGGCAGGTCCACCCCGGTGACGCGGACGCCGCCGTCGCGGACGAGATCGACCAGCCACACGCCCTTGCGGTGATCGCGTTCGGAGAAGGAGTACGGCAGCGGCGATCCCGAGTACCGCATCCGCCCGTCGGCGAAGGACTGGCGACCGTGCAGGTGGCCGAGGGCGACGTAGTCGAAGCCGTCGAAGCAGCCCAGCGCGACGCGGTCGGCGCCGCCGACGCGCAGCGGTCGCTCGCTGTCGCATGGGGTGCCGCCGGCGGCGAAGGCATGCGCCACGGCAACCGACCTGACCGCGCCCCGCGTCGCGAGGTCCGCGCGGGCGCGGTCCAGCGCGCCCCGCAGGACGGCGTCGTGCGTGGCCTCCGTGAGCAGGTGGTGCCGCGCCACCTCGGGTTCGAGGTAGGGGATGGGGTAGACGCACACGTCGGTGCCCCCGTCGGTGGCGGGGACCACCACCGGGGTGCCGGCCGAGCGGACGTCGCCGCGCACGTGCACGCCGGCCCGGGCCAGCAGCCGGTCGCCGTAGCCCAGGCGCACGGCTGAGTCGTGGTTGCCCGAGATGGCCACGACCACCGCACCGGCCTCCCGCAGGCGCGCCAGGCCGTCGGACAGGACGGTGACCGCGTCCGCCGGCGGGATCTGACGGTCGTACAGGTCACCGGCGACGATGACGGCGTCGACCCCCTCGGACGCGACGATCTCGACCATCGCATCAATCGCGGCGGCCTGGTCGTCGAGCAGCCCGGCACCGTGGAACGACCGTCCCAGGTGCCAGTCCGAGGTGTGCAGCAACCGCATGCCTGCACGGTACGGGCGGGGTGCGACAGATCGGCGGATCTGTCCCCGGCGGCGAGGTCCTCTAGGGGCGCAGGTGCGCGACGTCGAGGCTGCGCACGTGCTGCTCGTCGGCCGGGTCCAGCTCCAGCAGGAACCGGCGGCAGCGCTCGGCCTCCTCCAGCTCCCCGATCAGCGCGGCGGAGCGCATCAGCGCGTGCACGCTGCGCAGGAACCCCCGGTTGGGCTCGTGGCGCCACGGCACGGGTCCCTGGCCACGCCACCCGGCCCCGCGGATGCGGTCGAGACCGCGGTGGTAGCCGGTGCGGGCGAAGGCGTATGCGGCGACCGCATCGCCTTCCTCGATCGCCCAGGCAGCCAGGTGCGCCCACCCGTCCAGGAAGGTCGGGTGCCGCGTGACGATGGCGCGCAGCCGCCGGCCGAGGTGGCGGGGCCCTTCGTCGTGCGCCCCCAGCGCCTGGGTGAGCGCGCCGGTCGCGTCGTCCGGTTCAGGGTCCAGCAGCGTCTCGGCCACGCCGTGCATCGGTAGGTCGCCCATGGGCCCTCTTCTACCCGCCGGCGCAGGGCGGGGCGAATCGGCCGGGGTCAGCGGACGGACAGCGCGCGCCGCGGGCTGACCCCGCGGAGGTTGCCGGCGCCGGCCGGCTTGACCACCCGGTACGTGGTCGAGCCGCGGACCTTCGTGGGCAGCGCGAACCGGTACCGGCTGTTGTCGTCGAGCCGGCGCTTGGCCACACGTTGCCAACCCGTGTCGGTGCGTCGCTGCAGGACGACGACGGCGCCGCGGTGCACGGGGCGGACGGCGCCGCGGACCACGGCTCGGTCGCCGCGGCGCACGGTCGTGGCGTTCAACGCAGCGGTGACGCGGCTGCGCACCCCCACCCGCCGGGCCGGGCTGGTCGAGGGCTGGTCGCTGCCGCCGGGATACCGCAGGCGGTACTCCACGGTCTTGCTGGGGGCGTCGGTGAACCGCACAACGCCGTTGGCGTTGGTCCGCAGCGTCGCCAGCCTGCTCCACGCCCCGCCCGGGCGGCGGCGCTGCACCCGCACGGGTTCGCCTTCCACCGCCGTGTCGCCCGCGGTGAGGCGTCCGCGGACGGTGACCGTCTGGCCGAACGTCATGCGTGACGCCGACGTGGTGGCCGTCAGCCGTGTGGGACGGGAGGCCGCTGCGTACGTCCACGCGTCGGCACCGGCGTGAGCCAGGCGCCGGGTCGTCCCGGTCGCCACACCGCTCACCGTGGCGGTGGTCGCCTCGGCCAGCACCGCGGCGTGCACCTGACCCGGTGTGGCCGACGGGTTGCTCTGCAGGTAGCGCGCCGCCAGCCCAGCGACGTGGGGTGCGGCCATCGAGGTGCCGCTCATCTCGACGACGGCAAGATCGGATGTGTGGCCGGCCGAGGTGATCCGCTCGCCCGGTGCGAAGACGTCGAGGCAAGGCCCGGTGTTGGAGAACGCCGTCTGGCGGTCCGCCCGATCCGTTGCGCCGACGGTGAGGACCTCGGTCAGCCGGGCCGGGCTGACCTCGCACGCGTCGGCGCCCTCGTTGCCGGCAGCCGCGACGTAGGCGATGCCGGCGGCGATGCTGGAACGCACGGCGTGGTCGACGGCGTCCGACCCTCCCGGGGTCCCCAAAGACAGGTTCACCAGGGCGGGGCGGTTGCCGCTGTGTCGTCGTGTGATCCAGTCGATGCCGGCGACGATGTCCGACGCCCTGCCCATCCCCGTGCAGTCCATGACGCGGACGGGGACGACGGTGGCCTGCTTAGCCACCCCGAACCGGCTGCCCGCAGCAGTCGCCGCAACGTGGGTGCCGTGACCGTGGCAGTCCTCGGTCGAACCGCTGCCGAGGGCATCGAAGCCCGCGGCGACTCGGCCAACAAGGTCAGCGTGCGTGGCACGCACGCCCGTGTCGACCACGTACACGTCGACGCCCGTACCGGTCGTCGCGTACCGGTAGGCGCTGTCCAACGGCAACGTCCGCTGGTCGATCCGGTCCAGCCCCCACGGCGGCGAGGTCTGCGTGTTCTGGACCACGACCCAGCGATCGGGTTCGACCACGGCGACCCGGGGGTCCGCGGCCAGGCGCCGTGCCCGACCGGGGCCCATCGTCGCGGCGAAACCACGGGCGGCATGGTGGTAGCGCCGCTGCACCCCGACGCCGGGGTGGTCACCCAGCAGCGCCTCGATCGTCGAGCCCGCCTGCAGCGTCACCAGGTACGCGCCGGCGATCCGGGCGCCTGGGCGCGGGACGTCGGCGGCGGCGGGCGGGGCGATCGCCGCTGTGACCGCAAAGGCGAGCAGCACCGCGGTGACGGTGCGCAACAGCGGGTGGAGGCAGACAGGCACGAAGGGCCTCACTCCTAAGCGAGGGGCGGGCGTGCCCTAACGGTAGGGGTCGGCCGCCCCCCGCGGTACCGCCAGCGGACGGTTTTCGCCGCAAGGGACGGCAGCCGATGGTTCGACCTGTCCGGGCGGACAGGCTCGCCGCGCTAGCGCTGCTGCGGGATGGTCATGTCGAACCAGCGCTTGGTCGACCGGGTGGGGTCCATGCCGACGTGGAGGTGCTTGGGCTCGGTGTACTCCAGCAGTCCGAGGTACCCGTGCTCTCGGCCGATGCCCGACTGCTTGTACCCACCGAACGGATAGTGGGGGTTGAGCAGGTGGTAGTCGTTGATCCACACCGTGCCGGCCTGTAGGCGCTCGGCGAGCTTCATCGCACGCGTCGGGGTGCCCCACACCGCCGCCGCCAGCCCGTACACGGTGCCGTTGGCGATCCGGATCGCGTCCTCCTCGTCGGCGTAGCGGATGACCGACAGCACCGGGCCGAAGATCTCCTCCTGGGCGATCGTCATGTCGGGCGTGACGTCGGTGAACACCGTTGGTGCCACGAAGAAGCCCTTGTCCAGCCCGTCGTCGGTCAGGCGCTGACCGCCCGCGGCGAGCGTGGCCCCCTCCTTCTGCCCGATCTCGATGTAGTTCACGATCGTGTCGAGCTGCTTGTTGTTGACCACGGGGCCCATGGTGGAGCTCTTCTCGCTGGCCACTCCGACGCGGATGTCGGCGACCCTTGCCAGCAGCCGCCCGACGAACTCGTCGTGCAGCGACTCGGGCAGCAGCAGCCGGCTGCCGGCGGTGCAGACCTGTCCCGAGTGGAAGAACGCTCCGTAGAGCGCGCCGTCGACCGCCAGGTCGAGGTCGGCGTCGTCGAGCACGATCTGCGCGCTCTTGCCCCCGAGCTCCAGCGTCGTCTTCTTCACCGTGTTGGCGGCCATCTGCATGATCTGCTTGCCGACCTCGGTCGAGCCGGTGAACGAGACCTTGTCGACCTTCGGGTTGGTCACGAGCTCCTCGCCGGTGCCCGGGCCGGGACCGGGGATGATGTTGACCACCCCGTCGGGCACGCCGGCGTCCTTGAGGATCTGGGCGAGGACCGTCGCCGAGCAGGGAGTCTCCTCGGCCGGTTTGAGCACGATGGTGTTGCCGGCGGCGAGCGCCATGGAGATCTTCCACGCCGCCATCTGCAGCGGGAAGTTCCAGGGGATGATCGCGGTGCACACTCCGACCGGATCGCGCTTGAGGTAGTTGTACGACGGGCCCGGCACGATCGTCTGGGGCAGGGGCTCGGGCTCGTCGAGCTTGGCCGCGTACTGGCCCATCGTGCGGAACCAGAAGCCCGCCCCGCCGACGTCCGCGCCCTTGGCCTTGACCAGCGTCGCGCCCGAGTCGCGGCTCTCGAGCTCCGCGAGCTCGGCCGCGCGCTCCTTGATGCCCTTGGCGACGGCCGCGAGGATCTTGCCGCGGTCGCTGCCTCGCCGGCCCGACCAGCGGTGGTCGTCAAATGCCGCGCGGGCCGCCTCGATGGCGCGCACGGCGTCGTCGCGGCCGGCGCGAGCGACGGTGCCGATCGACTCACCGGTGGACGGGTCGATCGACTCGAACGTCTCGCCCGAGGCGGCCTCGCAGAACTCGCCGTCGATGAACAGCTGGTAGTCGGACATAGGGGAGGGCTCCTTGGCTCCTACGGTTTCAGGACTTCGAAGGGGTTGCGGCAGGCGTTGCAGTACGACGACGACCGGCACGGCGTCGGCCCGAAGGGGCTGTCGGCCACGGTGTCGGTGGACCCGCACAGCGGGCACGCCACGGGGGCGGGACGCGAACCGATCTGCACCAGCGTCTGACCTGACCCAGGCGGTGCGATGCCGAAGGCACGCAGCTTGTCGTGGGCGGACTCGGCGATCCGCTCCGGCGTCCAGACGACGTCCGTGGTGAAGCGGACGTCGACGGACTCCACGCCTGGCATCGCCGACACGGCCGCAGCGACCTGCTCGGAGATCAGAGTGATCGCCGGACAGCCGGAGTACGTGGCGACCAGGTCCAGCTCGACGAGGCCGCCGTCGACGCGAACGTCGACGACCATGCCCAGCTCGGCGATGGACACGGGCGGCATCTCGGGGTCGGGCACCGTGTCGAGGACAGCGCGGACGTCGTCGGGGGTGACGCTGGTCGCGGTCGTCACCATGTCGCTCCCGGATGCGCGCGGTAGGTGCCCGTCATCTCCTCCCACACCGACGCGAAGTCGTCGCTGTGGCGTCCGTGCCGCCCGCCGAGACCGCCGCTTGCGTCGGCCGACCGGCCGTCGGATTCCTCGGCGGAGAGCAGCTCGCCCGACGAGGTCGCGACGAACTCGCCGTCGGTGTGGTGGGCCTCGCCCTGCAACACGTGCTCGATGCCCAGCGCGGACAGGTCGCCGGCGATGATCTCCAGCCACTGGCGGCGCTGCTCGTCATGGCTGACCGGCAGGGTCCCGTCCGCGAGCAGCTCGTCCTCGTCGGGCAGTGGCTCGAACAGTCCCGGCGCCTCCGCCAGCGCGGCGATCAGCCCGTCGACCAGGCGGCGGCGTGCCTCGATCGGGCCCGACGCCAGCCGGTCCAGCCACAGCCGGGCGTGCATGAGGTGGTAGCGCTCTTCGCGCAGCAGCGCACCGGTTGCGCCGGCCGCGGCGGCCCAGGCGGAGTCGGCCAGCGTCCGCAGGCGTACGTCCTCGGCGGTGTCGTACAGGTAGTGGCGGGCGACGGTGTAGCCCCAGTCGCCGTTGGGCCGCTCCACCAAGATGGCATTGCGGTACCCGTCGGGCTGGCGACCCAGGCCCAGGGTGTCGGGGTCCTTGCCGGTCAGCTCCGCCGCGAGCCCGTACCAGACGACTGCATGGCCGATCTCGTCCTGGGCGATGGAGGAGAACGCGAGGTCCTCCTCGACGTGGGGTGCCACACCGGTCCAGTGGCTGTGGCGGTGGCCGATGACCAGCTCGTCGTCGGCCAGCGCCAGGACCAGCGACACGCGGGGGCCGGTGCTCACGACGCGCTCCGGCTGCGGTGCTCGGTGTTCAGCACGCGCTTGTCCGACGGCCGCGGGCGATCGATGACCGCACCAGTCTCCCGGGCGATCTCGTGGGCCTTGCGGCGCTTGTCGCCCATCCCCGTGTACCCGGTCTGCAGCTTGTAGGACTTGTCGGTCACGAACTCCAGCAGGTCGGGGCGACCGAAGGTGTGGATGTCGTCGAGGCGCACCACCGCGAAGTCCACGCCCTCCCCGTGGCGGAAGAACGACTCCTTGGCCAGCAGCAACGCCATCTCCCGATCCGGCGCATGCACCGCCCCGACACTGGTCCACGGATCATCCAGCGTCCGCTTGCCGAACACCTCCCACCGCTCACTCATCGCCGGTGCCTGTTCACGCCGCGGCCCGCGTCGGCGAGTGCAACGTCTCGCGGACCCACGAGTGCGCCTCGTGCATCCACCGCCGCCACGCCAGCCGCGTCTCGGTCATCGGCCCGTGACCGGTCACCACACGCTTGAAGTCGTCCCAGTCCGGTTCGGTCCACTGCCACTGCCCGGACGCCTCGTCGTACGCCAGCGCCTCGTCAGGCACGGAGATCCCCAGGTCCCACAGCTTGGGGACGAACATCGTCAGGAACTGCTGGCGCAGCTCCTCGTTGGACTTGACCTTCAACCGCCACTCCAGCAGCACGTCGCGGCGGCCGGTGGAGGGGGTGCCGAAGAACGCCATGATCGGGTCCCACCAGCGGTTGACGGCGTCCTGGAACATCTGCCGCTGCTCGGCCGTGCCCGAGCACAGCTCGAGGACCAGGTCCTCGCCGTGGCGCTGATGCAGGCTCTCCTCGGCGCAGATGCGCTTGAGCACCCGCACGTAGGGGGCGTAGGAGGACTCCAGCAGCGCCTTCTGGGTCACCAGGGCGGCGCCGTCGATCAGGTAGCCGATGACCGCGACGTCGCCCCAGGTGTAGGTGGGGTAGTGGAAGACGTTGTGGAACTTGGTCTTGCCGTTGATCAGGTCGCTGATCATCGCGTCGCGGGACTTGCCCAGGTCCTCGGCGACCCGGTACAGCATGTGGCCGTGGCCGACCTCGTCTTGGACCTTGGCGGTCAGCGACATCTTGCGGCGCAGCGACGGTGCGCGGGCGATCCACTCGCGTTCGGGCAGGGCGCCCATGATCTCGGAGTTGGCGTGCATCTCGATGAACTTCAGCGCCGACTCGCGGTACTCGTCGGGCATCCAGTCGGTCGCCTCGACCATGCCGCCGGCGTCGATGTGCGCGCGAAACGCGGCAGTGCGCTCGGCGTAGGCGTCCGACACGCGGGGCGTCGTGGTGGTCATGGCGTGGCTCCTGTCAGGCAGAACGGGTCATGCAGAGCGGGTGGTGGCGTCGAGGCCGTGCACGAAGGGATTGTCCCCACGCCGGCGCAGAGGTTGCACCTTGCCCGTCGCCGACGGTGCGCCGGCGTCGAGGCCGTCGTAGAAGCGCCACGCCGCATCGGCGACCGCTTGGTAGCGGTCGCGGAAGACAGCCGCTGCACGGTCGCCGAGCCAGTCGTCGGGCAGCAGTGCCGCGGGCAGGCCAGGGTCGAGGAACAGAAACGACCGCCAGTGGTGGACCAGGTGGATCCGTTCGGTGAACGCGCCCGCGGGCTCGCCGGCCGGCGCCACGTCGGCCCAACGGTCGATGAACGCGGCGTGCGCCGCGCGCAGCTCGGTGAGGTCCCAAGCGCGGCGGACGATCCGGGCGTCGTCGTCGCCGGCGTCGGCGGTGGCGAAGCGGACCGCGTCGGACACCTGATGCGCGGCCAGCAGCGCGTCCAGACGGCGGCCTTGGGGGTGGGGACTGACCCACACGTCGGCCGACAACCGTCCGTGGCCCAGCCACAGCAGCTCGCGGGTGGCCGCGGTCGAACGACCCGCGCCGGCGCTGACCAGCAGGTGCCAGCGACCGTCCCACGGCTCGCTGCGCAGCCGGTAGATCCGTGCCGCAGCCTCTTCCAGCCGTTCGACACCCCGGTCGGTGAGGCGGTAGGCGGCGAAGCGCCCCGTTCGTGACGGAGCGACCCACCCCTCGGCCGCCATGCGGTGCAAGGCGGTGCGCGTGGCCTGCGGGGAGAACCCCAGCGCGCCCATGCACGCCGTCAGCGTCGTGAGCCAGGCGGTCCCGCCGGCCGGACGCACGACATCGCCGAACAGGGTGAACAGCGCCGATCGCGCGCGCATGGCAACCCCTTCGACGTGTTACGGGCTCATCAGAACTGCGATGGCAACTGTAACACGTCGGAGGGGTGGTGCGCCGGTCAGGAAGCCGGGGTGCTGTCCGCGGTGGTGCTGTGTGCCGGCGTGGTGTCGTGCTCCACGCGCAGGTCGTCGCTGCGGTCGTCGTGGCCGTTGCCGGACGTGACGGCGTCACCGACGACATAGCTGGCGCCGGTCACCTCGGCGAGCGCGTGACGGGCGTCGACGAAGGTCGACCGCATCCGGTCGACGTCGCCGTCGTGGCGCGCGTCCATCAGCGTGCGGACGGCGCCGGCGTGCTCGGGGTGGTCGACGCTGAACAGCCGCAGCGCCCTGTCGCGATCCTCGGCGACCGGGTAGCCCTTGGCGCGCAGCACCTCGGTCATCACGCGCTGTGCCTGCAGCACCGCGTCCGCCGGGTCCTCGACGAAGCGGAACTGGGCGGCGGCCATGTGGCGGCGCACCAGGTCGAGGTCGTGGTCGTTGAGGTCGCGCAGCTGCAGGTCCTCATGCAGGCGTTCGCGCTCGTGCAGGTCGGCGGCGGCGGCCTTCTTGCTGCGGTGCATGGCCACCGTCCGCTCGTACTCGCTGCCGTAGCGCTGCTGCAGGCGCTCATGCTCACGCCGGGTGCGCGATCGCGACACCACGGCCCACACGACGAGCCCCACGATGAGCACAGCGGCGCCGATGAGCACGTACAGCCAGGGCGGTTGGGTGAGGGTGGTGAGGTCCATGAGCGTCCCTTCGCTTCAGCGGTGCCCGCAGGTCCGGGATGCCCCGGTAGCGACCAGTTGACACACGGTCACCCGGCCAGGTGACCGGTACCCTTCGAGGCATGACGGCACTGCGCGAGGCGTTCCTGGTTGAGGGTGTGCGGACACCGGTCGGCAAGTTCGGCGGGGCGTTGTCCGCCGTGCGGTCCGACGACCTGCTGGCGGGGGTCTTCCGGACGCTGTTGGACCGCGCCGGCGTCGACGGGGCGGCCGTCGACGAGGTGGTCGCGGGATGCACCAACCAGGCCGGCGAGGACAACCGCAACGTCGCCCGCATGAGCCTGCTGCTCGCAGGGCTGCCGACCACCGTGCCGGGGTCGACGGTCAACCGCCTGTGCGCGTCGGGTCTGGACGCGATCGTGCAGGCTGCCCGGGCGATCATGGTCGGGGAGGGGGACCTGCTCATCGCCGGCGGCGTGGAGTCGATGACCCGAGCCCCCTGGGTCATGGCCAAGCCTGAGTCGCTGCCGCCCAAGGGTGTGCCGGAGCTGGTCGACTCGTCGTTCGGCTGGCGCTTCGTCAATCCCGCCCTGGCCCAGCTGCACCCGCCGCTCGCGATGGGGGAGACGGCCGAGAACCTCGTCGACAAGTACGACATCACCCGCGAGGAGCAGGACGCGTTCGCGCTGCGCTCCCACCAGCGCGCGGTCGCGTCGGCGCAAACCGGCGAGTTCGACGCCGAGATGGCGCCCGTCGACGTTGCCGGGCGCAAGGGCGCGGTGACCACCGTCGACCGCGACGAGGGGCCGCGCCCCGATACGTCGATGGAGTCCCTGGGCAAGCTGCGGCCGGTGTTCCGAACCGACGGCACGGTGACCGCCGGCAACTCCTCCAGCCTGAACGACGGCGCGGCAGCGGTGCTGCTCGCGTCGGCCGACGCGGTAGAGCGGCTCGGGTTGACGCCGGTCGCCCGGGTGGTGGCCAGCGCCGTGGTCGGCGTGGACCCGTCGATCATGGGCATCGGCCCCGTGGAGGCGACGCACAAGGCGCTGGCGCGGGCGGGCTGGTCGCTGGACGACGTGGACACCGTCGAGCTCAACGAGGCGTTCGCCGGCCAGAGCCTGGCGGTGCTCCGTGAGCTGCCGTTCGACGGGGAGATCGTCAACCCGCAAGGCGGCGCCATCGCGCTGGGCCACCCGCTGGGATCCACGGGGGCCCGGTTGACGACCACCGTCTTGCACCGCATGCGCCGTGAACCGGCACTGCGCCGCGCCCTGGTGACCCTGTGCGTCGGCGTCGGACAGGGGCAGTCACTCCTGCTGGAATCTGCATGACACTGCGCCTTGTTGCGGTGGCGCTGGCGGCGCTGCTGCTCGCTGGCTGCGGGACCTCGGGCAGCCAGACCGGCGTGGCGGCGATCCAGCCGCGCGACGGCCGGTCGGGACTGCACCTGTCGGGCACGATCGACGGGCGACACATCGTCGTCAACGACGGGGCGCCCGTCCTGCGACTCGCCGACTGCGACGTCAACGACGGCGTCGACGTCGACCTGTGCGTGTTCTCCCGCGAGATCAACGGCGGGTTCTTCGCCTTCTTCGTTGAGAACCCGGACGTGCTCGAGGCGGGCACCATCCCGGTCGTCGACGACGCCTGTCGCTCGCCTCGCTGTGACGACGTGACCGACGGGGCGGTCGTGGAGCTGCAGTTCCAGCCGGGAGCCAAGCGGCTGCGTGCGACGTCGGGGCGTCTCGAGCTCGTCGACGTCGTCGAAGGGCAGCGCTACGAAGGCAACGTGAGCCTGCAATTCCCCGACGGGCGGCTGTCCGGGACCATGAACGTCATCCCGCGCCCCGACGACGACGAGGAACCCGTCGGCCCGTAGGCGGTGGGCGCAGCCGCGGTTTTCGGGGGGACTAGCCCTTTTTTGCTATCGGCGCGTCACCTGCGGCCGGGGCGCTCGTTACCTGAGTAGCACCGCCGCTGTTCACGGTCTTTGCCGCCGCGTCCCCTCTGCGCCCTCCCTGGGTGCGCGCATCCTTTGAGGAGCTCACCACATGCGCCGTCTCATCCGCGCCGCCATGCTCGCCGTACTCGCGATGTCGGTCGCCGTGCCGGCCTTCGCGCCACTGCCCGCGGCCTCGTCGCCGGTCCCCAACCCCTACGAGGACTTCCGCCCGCAGCTGGTGACGGTGAACACGCCGACGCGTGCGGACAAGGACCGCCTCACGTCGCTGGGCCTGGACGTCACCGAGCACGCCGGCCGCGACTACATCGAGGTCGTGCTGCACTCCGCGGCGGACGAGGCCGCGCTGCGCACCAATGGCTTCACCTGGGACGTGCGGATCACCGACATGCTTGCCCGCGAGCTGGTCCGCCAGCGCCTGGACGCGAAGTTCGCTGCGGAGAACGCCGTCAGCGGACTGCCGTCGGGCCGCACCGGCTACCGGGTGCTCGCCGACTTCGGCAAGGAGATCGACGCGCTGGTCGAGCAGTACCCGGCGGTGGCCAAGCGCATCTCGATCGGCAAGTCCGTCGAGGGTCGCGACCTGACCGGCATCGAGATCGGCGAGGGCGTCAACGAGCCCGAGGATGGCCGGCCGGTCTTCCTGATGTTCGGCGCCCACCACGCCCGCGAATGGCCGTCGGCCGAGCTGCCGATGGAGTTCGCCCACGACCTGCTGCAGAGCTACGGCGCCGGCGACGAGCGCGTGAGGGACCTGCTGTCCCGCGGCCGGGCGATCATCGTCCCGGTCTCCAACCCGGACGGCTACGACGCCTCGCGGACCTCCGGCGACATCGTCGACCTGCGCGGCACCAACGGCGTGCCGTACAACCCCGGTGTCATCCTGGGCACCCCGGGCAACGCCTACAAGCGCAAGAACTGCCGCTACATCGACGGGCAGACCCACCCCGCCGGCACCTGCGTCGCGGTGGCGTCCCCTGGCGGCTTCGGGCCCGGTGTCGACCTCAACCGCAACTACGGCGCGTTGTGGGGCGGCCCCGGCACCGACGACAACCCGGCCTCCCCGGTCTACCGCGGGCCGGCGCCGTTCTCCGAGCCGGAGACCCAGGCGATCCGCAACCTCATCTCGACCCGCCAGGTGACCACGCTCATCACCAACCACACGTTCTCCAACCTCATCCTGCGTCCGGTCGGCGTGAAGCCGTCGACCACCGCGCCCGACGGCGACCCGGTCGGCTTCTCGCCCGACGAGTGCTTCACCGCCGCCGACGGCAAGGACAAGGGCATGCAGGCACTCGGTGAGCGCATGGCTGCGCAGACCGGGTACAGCAACCAGTTCGGCTGGGAGCTGTACGACACCACCGGCACGACCGAGGACTACAGCTACAACGCCACCGGCGGTTACGGCTACACCTTCGAGATCGGCCCCGACGAGTTCCACCCGCCGTTCGCGCAGGTCGTCGGCGAGTACACCGGCGAGAACGCTGCGGCGCAGGGGGTCACCCCCGGCAACGCTCCCCAGCTGACGACGGCCGCCGCCGACGAGTGCGGCGGGGAGGCCACCCAGCACGACCGCGTGGGTGGCGGCAACCGGGAGGCGTTCCTGGTGGCGTTCGAGAACGCCGTGGACGCGTCCACCCACTCGCTGATCACGGGCACGGCGCCGGCCGGCGCCGAGCTCAGCGTCGAGCGCACCGGCGTGTTCCCGCTGTGGGACGGTTCGAAGGTCGCCGACACCGTCTCGACGGCGATGACGGTTCGCGACGACGGCCGCTTCGAGTACCACACCAACCCGTCGACGCGGCCGTTCGTGCAGTCGCGCAAGGCGGCGGTGCTCGGTGAGCCGAGGGACACGATGACCACGACGGGCAGCACCCCGCCGTTCACGAGCCAGACCACGTCGTACACCGTCACGGAGCCCGCCGACGTGCTCAAGGCCACGATCCGCGTGACGGTGCCCACCGCCGCGGAGACGCTGAAGAACTACGACCTGTACCTGCTCGACGAGTCCGGCAAGATCGTGGCCGAGGCGCGCGAGTGGGCAGTGGCCAACACGCTCACCTGGGCCGGGCCCGACGGCCAGGGCGTGCCCGCCGGCACCTACACGCTGCGCGCCAGCAACGGCGTCGCGCTGGCGATGGCCTACGAGCTGGAAGCCTCGACGTACGACGTGGTCCGCGACCGCACGCCGCGTCAGTTCGAGCAGTGGACGCTGTCGTGCCGGACCGCGGCCGGCCTGGTCAACCAGGTGGGCGTGAGCGTCGAGCGTGGCCAGAGCGTCGACGTCGGCGACGTGTGCAAGGCCGGCCTCACCGACTCGGTCGAGCCGGGGGACGGCAGCGGCGGCAAGGGCAAGGCCGGCGCCGGCAAGCCGGCCAGCCCGGGGAAGTCCGGCAAGAGCAAGTAGCGCCTTCGCTCCCGGGCAGCACGCCGATTCCCGGGACCGCACACAAATCCAGTCCGTGAACCACGGTCGCCTCCCGGTGACCGTGGTTCGCGGCGTCTGCGCCCCCGTTCTCGGGGTCGCCACACCGCGCTCGGCGTCTGCGCCGCCGTTCTCGGGGTCTCCACCGCGGTGTGTGGGTCTGCGGCAACGCGCCGGCCGCCGTGTGGGTCTGGGTGCACGCTCGTGCACCCAGACCCACACGGCCGCCTGGCGTTGCACCCGGACCCACACAGCGCAGTTGGGGGG
>Ga0247713_1000442_pt1 | contig 25649 bp, 19 predicted proteins | sample 21E_NmetaG_FD_189936 | JGI IMG/M metagenome (GOLD analysis project Ga0247713, IMG submission 189936) | Soil microbial communities from hillslope of Landscape Evolution Observatory, University of Arizona, Oracle, AZ, United States - 2-1-E_N | ecosystem: Engineered > Artificial ecosystem >... | reverse complement strand
ACCCGGTTCAGCGCCGCAGCAGCACGCGGCCCTGACCACCGCCCGGCAGCCGGCCCGGCTCGGCGAGCACCAGCTGCGTCGGCAGCAGCCCGGACGTGGCCTGCAATGCGTCGGCGACGGCGAGCGCGACCGCCGCCGGGTCGGCGTCCGGGGCCGGGTCGAGGTGCACGAGCAGCTGCTCGACGCCGTCCCGGGTGCTGCTGCGCACCTCGACCCGCCAGTCGTCGAGGTCCGGCCGGCCGAGCAGCGCCGCCGTCACGGCCCGCAGGTCGACGACGGCTGCTCCCGTGCGCAGGGCCAGCGACGGCACCAGCGCCCCGCGGCGGGCGCCGATCACCCGCGGCACGGTGCGGCCGCAGGCGGGGCAGGCGTCGCCGGTGACGGCGTCGACGACGTCCCCGGTGCGCCAGCGCAGGAGGGCGCTGCCGCGCAGGCCCAGCTGGGTGAGCACCAGCTCGCGAGCACCGCTGCCGGAGGTCGGCGCTTCGCCGGTCTCGACGTCGACGACCTGGAGCAGCTCGAGGTCGGGGTAGGTGTGCAGGCCGGTGCTGCCGCCGGACTCGCGGCACTCGCCCCAGGCCAGCCGGTGCCCGTCCGGGACGTGCACGGCGAGCACCTCCGCGTCGGCGCCGGCCCGGCGGACCGCCTCGCGGGCCGCGGCCCGCTCGGCCTCGTCTGGGGCGCCGACCAGCAGCAGCGTGGTCAGCGACGACAGGGCGGCGGCGGCCTCGTCGAGGTCGTCGACCGCGTCCGCCGCCCCCTGCGCCGGCAGCGCGAGCACCGTCGCCGGGACGAGCGCGAGGGCCGCCGCGACGTCGTCGGCGGCGTCGCCCGGCGCGAGCAGCGGCGCGCCGGCGCCGAGGGCCCCGAGCTGCAGCGCCTGCGCCTCGGCCGACGGCAGCAGCGGCAGCGCGCTCACGACGACGTCGGCCCGCGTCAGGCCGAGCACCGACCACAGCCGGGCGCCGCACCGCGCGACGACGTCGAGGTCGCTGCGGGTGCTGGCCACGGGGAAGCGCAGGCTCCGCCCGGCCCACACGAACGACGTGGGACGGGTGTCGGCCTCGACGACGGCGGCGTAGGAGCGGGGGGCGAGCAGGCGCCGCGAGAGCGCCTTGCGCAGCTGCGGCCCCTCGGCGTGCAGCGCCCAGCCCCGCTCTCCGGCCTGCAGCACGAGGGCGCCGGCGGCGGCCGGGTCGCCGTCTGGGCACACGTCGCGCTCCCCCACCGCGGGCAGCGCGTCGAGGGCCTCTGGGGTGGCCACCGACGCGGGCGTCCGCCCGAGCGCCGCGAGCCGCTCGCGCCAGAACGGCGAGAACGGCGCGACGGCGTCGACGACCTGCGTCCGCACCGCTGCGGCGCGCTGCTTGTCCTGCGCGGCGGGCGGACGGCGGTCCCAGGAGGCCATGAGCGGCGAGTCTAGGGAGCGGGCCGTGCGCCGACCCCACCCCCTTGCGTCCGCGTCCTGACACAGCGCCGTCGCGGGCCCGTGCGGACGCACGACGGCCCGGCGCCCTTGCGGGGTGCCGGGCCGTCCGAGCCGGTGGGTGCTCAGCCCTTGCGCTTCTGCAGCTCCTCGGTCAGCTGCGGGACGACCGAGAACAGGTCGCCGACGAGCCCGAAGTCGGCCAGCTCGAAGATCGGCGCCTCGGGGTCCTTGTTGATCGCCACGATGGTCTTCGAGGTCTGCATGCCGGCCCGGTGCTGGATGGCGCCGGAGATGCCGACCGCGACGTACAGCTGCGGCGACACGGTGCGACCGGTCTGGCCCACCTGGTGCTGGTGCGGGTACCAGCCGGCGTCCGTGGCGGCACGGGAGGCGCCGACGGCGCCGCCGAGCACGTCCGCGAGGCCCTCGACCAGGTTGAAGTTCTCCGCGCCACCGAGACCACGGCCGCCGGACACGACCACCGAGGCGTCGCCGAGGTCGGGGCGACCGCCCTTGTTCTCGACCACCCGGTCGACGACCTTGGCCGCCTTGTCGGCGTCGCTGAACGTCGCGCTGACCTGCTCCACCGTGCCGGCGCCGGCCTGCTCGACCGGGGCGGTGCTGTTCGGGCGGACGCAGATGATCGGCGTGCCGGTGGCGACCTTGGAGGACACCGTGACGCTGCCGCCGAAGATCGGCTGCTCGGCGACCAGCTCGGCGCTGACGCCGACGGCGTCGGTGAGCAGGCCGCTGCCGGTCTTGACCGCGAGCCGAGCGGCGACCTCCTTGCCCTCCGCGCTGCTCGGGAGCAGGACCGCGGCCGGGCTCTTGCTCGACACCAGCTCGGCCAGGACGGCGGCCTTCGGGCCGACGAGGTGGCCGTCGATGGCCTCGTCCTCGCAGACGTAGACCGTCTCGGCGCCGTAGGCGGCGAGCTTCTCGGCGACCGACGACGCGCCGGCGCCGAGCACGACCGCGGACGGCGTCCCCAGCTCGCGGGCGAGTGTCAGCAGCTCGTAGGTGACCTTCTTGGGCGTCCCCTCGACGTGCTCGACGAGGACCAGGACCTCTGCCATGGGTGGGCTCTTCTCCTTGTCGGGGGTGCTCAGACGAGCTTCTGGGCGGCGAGGAACTCGGCGATCTTCGCGCCGCCGTCCCCCTCGTCCTTGACGATCTGACCGGCCTGGCGAGGCGGCTTGTTCGCGAACTCCACGACCTGCGAGGGCGCGGAGGCCAGGCCCACCTGCTCGGCCTCGATGCCGGCGTCGGCCAGCGTCAGGGTCGTGAGGGGCTTCTTCTTGGCCGCCATGATCCCCTTGAAGGAGGGGTAGCGCGGCTCGTTGATCTTCTCGACGACCGACACGACGGCGGGCGTGGGCGCCTCGACCACGTCGTAGCCGTTCTCGGTCTGCCGCTCGATGCGGACGGTGCCGCCCTCGGTGCTGACCTTTCGTGCACCGGACAGCTGCGGGACACCGAGGCGCTCGGCCAGCAGGGCCGCCATGACCGACATGCGCGAGTCGGTGGCCTCGGAACCACAGAGAACCAGGTCGTACTCGAGGGTGCCGAGGACCTTGGCGAGCGCGTAGGAGGTCTGCAGCGCGTCGGAGCCGTGGAGGGCGTCGTCGACGAGGTGGACGGCCTTGTCGGCGCCCATGGACAGCGCCTTGCGGATGGTCTCGACGCCGCGGTCGGGCGCCATGCAGACGATGGTGACCTCACCGCCGTCGCGCTCCTTGATCTGCAGCGCCTCCTCCACGGCGTACTCGTCGATCTCGTTCATGACGACGTCGACCGACGCGCGGTCGAGGGTCTTGTCGGTGGCGTCGAGCTTGCGCTCGGCCCAGGTGTCGGGCACCTGCTTGACCAGTACGACGATGTTCATGCTCGGGCGACTCCGTCAGCCTCGGGGCGCGGCGGGCCCGCGCTCACTCATGTCGTGTGCCAGTGCTCCGTGCCGGGGAACGGCCACGAGCGTGCGAGCCACGGTAGCGACCGGCAGCTCGGCCACCGGACCCGCCCTGGCTTCCCGCGACGCTACCCGCGGGTAACCGCGGCACGCGCGGCCGCCGTCGTGACGTGGCTCTCGCCCGGACGGAGCAGTGCTCGCGGGAGGCAGCCGGTCAGCGGCCGGAGAAGGCGGCCTTGCCGGGGCCGTTCTCGAGGAAGCTCTGCATGCCGGCCTTCTGGTCCTCGGTCGAGAACAGCGCGGCGAACAGCGTCGTCTCGAGCCGCAGCGCGCTGTCGAGGTCGAGCTCGAGGCCGTCGTCGATCGCCTGCTTGGCGGCGCGCAGGGCGACGGCAGGTCCGGTCGCGAACTGCGCGGCCATCGCCCGGGCCGCCTCGTACACGTCGGCGTCGGGCACGACGCGGTCGGCGATGCCGAGTGCGTGCGCCTCGTCCGCCGCGACGTGCCGGCCGGTGAACACGAGCTCCTTGGCCCTGGCCGGGCCGACCAGCCGGGGCAGCCGCTGGGTGCCGCCCGCCCCCGGCATGACGCCGAGCGAGATCTCCGGCACGCCGACCTTCGCCCGCTCTCCCAGCACCCGGAAGTCCGCGGCGAGCGCGAGCTCGAACCCCCCACCGAGGGCGTAGCCGGTGACGGCGGCGACGACCGGCTTGGGGAGCTTCGCGACCACGCGCAGCGCCTCCTGCAGACCGGCACCCCAGGCCACCATGTCGGCGTAGGTGAGCGAGGACATCTCGGCGATGTCCGCGCCGGCGGCGAAGATCCGCTCCCCGCCGTAGAGGACGACGGCGCGCACGTCGTCGCGCTCGCGCGCCTCGACGGCCGCCTCCTGCAGCTCGGCACGCAGCTGCGCGTTGATGGCGTTCATCTTCGGTCGGTCGAGGCGGATCGTGCCGACGGCGTCCTCGACCTCGAGCCTCACGAACTCGCCCATCTGCGTCCTCCCGGGAGCCGCGCCACGTCGACCTGACGGACGCACGCACCCTAGACGGGGCTGTTCCGGGGCCTAGAGTGCCGCCGTGTTCCGGGACTCGCGAGGCGTCGTGCACACCGTCTCGTCCGCCGATCCGCTGGCCGACCTGCCGCCGGGTGCGGTGCGCGCCCTGCAGGACGCCCTGCTCGCGCCCCCGCCGGCCGGCACCGGGCCCGGCCAGGTCGACGTGGGCGGCGTGCTCTCGACGGCGGAGGCGGTGCGCGACCTGCTCGAGCGGTGGCAGGACGCGTTCTTCGCCTCGCTGCCGGACGAGATCGACCTGCAGGAGGAGGCCCGGTGGGCCGCCGAGGCCGGCCTGTCGCTCGAGGAGGTCGAGGGCGACTGGGACGACGACACCGACCCCGACGACGAGATCGACGTCGACCTGCTCGGCCTCGACGACGACGATGACGACCTCGACGAGCTCGACGACCTCGAGCTGCTGCTCGACCGCACCGGCGCCGACGTCGACGACGACCCCCGGGCCGCCCTGCCCGAGCCGCTCGTGACCGCGCTCGAGCGCGAGCTGCTCCTGCTGCCGGTGCGGGTCCGCCTGGAGGCGCTGGTGGCCGCTGGCGACCTCGTGCAGGAGTGGGCGGACCTCGTCGCCGACCAGGAGAAGCTGCTCGGCCACCTGGTGCTGGCGCACGGCCAGCTGCCGCAGCCGCAGGAGCTGGGTCACGAGCAGCTGGCCGCCCGGCACGGGCAGCTGCACGCCGCGACCGGTCCCGGTCACCGGGAGCGCCGGTGACGGCCGCGCGGCCGGAGGCGGGCCTCGAGGTCACCTGGCGCGAGGTCGTCGTCGACGGCGCCCTGCTGCGGGTCATGGAGGCCGGGCCGGCCGACCCGTCGCAGCCGGGCGAGGTGCTGCTGTTCCTGCACGGCTGGGGGTTGTCGCCGCGCGCTTACGCCGACGGCGTCACCCGGCTGACCGCGGCCGGCGTGCGTGTGATCGCGCCGTGCCTGCCCGGCTTCGGCGGCAGCGACGGACCGGCTCTGGGATCGATCGACCTGTCGGCCTACGCGCGCAGCGTCGGCCGGCTGCTGGACGTGCTCGGCGTCGACCGCCCGGTCTTCGTCGCCGGGCACTCCTTCGGCGGAGGGGTCGCCCTGCAGCTGGCCACCGAGCAACCGCAGCGGGTGCGCTCGCTGACGCTGGTCAACTCCATCGGCGGCGCACCGGGACGCCGGCAGGGGCTGGTCGACGCGTCCTGGGTGCGCTGGGCCGCGGGGGCCCTGACCGAGCTCAGCCCGCGCGAGCTGCTGCGGGCGGCGCCCGGGCTGCTGCGCGACGTCGTCCCGAACGCGCTGCGCCAGCCGGTGCGCATGGCGATGTCGGCGCGGCTGGCGCTCACCGTCTCGCTCGCCGACGAGGCCGCCGCCCTCGTCGCCGCGGGCGTGCCGGTGCTGTTCGTGTGGGGCGACGCCGACCGGCTCGTGCTGCCCGGTGAGCTCGCCGGCGTGGAGGGCGTGCTGCCGGCCGAGGTGGTGCGCGGCGGCCGGCACGGCTGGCTGCTCACCCAGCCCGAGGAGTTCGCGACGCTGCTGCGCAACGCGCTCGTCGTGCACGCGATGCTCGAGCGCAAGAAGCGCGGGCAGGCGCTGGTGCTCCCCCGCGGCTCCACGCTCGCCGACCTCATCCCGGCCGAGCGCCGCGCTGCCGCACGCGTCCCGCGACAGCGCCGGTCCTCCGGCGCCCGACGATGAGCGCGGACGGGTCCCCCTTCCCGACCCGGCCGTGGCCCGGCAGCCCCGTGCCGCTCGGTGCCACCTGGGACGGAGAGGGCACGAACGTCGCGCTGTTCAGCTCTGCCGCGGAGGCGGTGGACGTCTGCCTGTTCGACGAGGACGGCGCGGAGCACCGGGTGCCGCTCGAGGAGTCGACCTTCCACGTCTGGCACGGCTACCTGCCGCAGGTGCGACCTGGCACCCGGTACGGCTTCCGGGTCGACGGGCCGTTCGACCCGGCGTCGGGGCACCGGCACAACCCGAGCAAGCTCCTGCTCGACCCCTACGCCCGCGCCATCGACGGCACGCTCGTCCTCGACGACGCCGTGTTCGGCTCGGCTCCGGGGCGCGACGCCGTGCAGGACCACCGCGACTCGGCGCCCTTCGTGCCGCGCAGCGTCGTGGTGCACGACGCCTTCCCGTGGGGGGACGACCGGTCGCCCCGCACCGCGTGGAGCGACACGGTCGTGTACGAGCTGCACGTCAAGGGCTTCACCGCACGGCACCCCGACGTCGAGCCGCACCTGCGCGGGACCTACGCCGGCCTCGGGCACCCGGCGGCGGTGGAGCACCTGCTGCGTCTGGGCGTCACCGCGGTGGAGCTGCAGCCGGTGCACCACTTCGTGTCCGAGCCGCACCTGCTCCGCCGCGGCCTGACGAACTACTGGGGCTACAACTCGATCGGGTACTTCGCGCCGCATGGTCCGTACAGCGCCAGCGGCTCGCGCGGCGAGCAGGTCCGCGAGTTCAAGGCCATGGTCCGGTCGCTGCACGCCGCCGACATCGAGGTGCTGCTCGACGTCGTCTACAACCACACCGGCGAGGGTGACGAGAAGGGCCCGACCCTGTCGCTGCGCGGCATCGACAACGCCGAGTACTACCGGCTGCGCGACGACGACCGCTCGCTGTACCGCGACTACACCGGCACCGGCAACACGCTGCGGATCCGGTCGCCCCACGTGCTGCAGATGGTCATGGACTCGCTGCGGTACTGGGTGACCGAGATGCACGTCGACGGCTTCCGCTTCGACCTCGCCTCGGCGCTGGCCCGGTCCTTCCACGACGTCGACATGCTCTCGTCGTTCCTCACCACCATCCAGCAGGACCCGGTGCTGTCGCAGGTCAAGCTCATCGCCGAGCCCTGGGACGTCGGCGAGGGCGGCTACCAGGTGGGCGAGTTCCCGCCGCTGTGGACGGAGTGGAACGGCCGCTACCGGGACACGGTGCGCGACGCCTGGTGCGGCAGCACCGGTGGCGTCCGCGAGCTCGCCTACCGGCTGTCGGGCTCCTCCGACCTCTACCGGGCACAGGGCCGCCGGCCGTGGGCGTCCATCAACTTCGTGACCTCGCACGACGGCTTCCCCCTGCACGACCTGACCGCCTACGAGCACAAGCGCAACGAGGCCAACGGCGAGGACAACCGCGACGGCGACGACCACAACCGGTCGTGGAACTGCGGCGTCGAGGGCGAGACGGACGACCCCGCGGTGCTCGCGCTCCGGCGGAGGCAGGCGCGCAACCTGCTCACCACGCTGCTGCTGTCCAGCGGCGTGCCGATGCTGGCGATGGGCGACGAGGTCCGGCGCACCCAGCGAGGCAACAACAATGCCTACTGCCAGGACTCCGAGCTGTCCTGGATGCCCTGGGAGGTCGGTCCGGAGGCGCAGGACCTGCTCGCGCTCACCCGGCACCTGCTCGACCTGCGTCGGAGCCACCCGGTGTTCCGGCAGACGTCGTTCTTCCTCGGCCGGCCGGTCGGGGACGACTCGGTGAAGGACCTGGCCTGGTTCGGCGCCGACGGCGAGGAGCTGTCGGACGGCGACTGGTTCGACCCGTCGGTCGCCACGCTCGGCATGTACTTGGACGGCAGGGGGATCCGCTCCCGCGGGCGACGTGGCGAGCGGGTGGTGGACGACAGCTTCCTGCTCCTGCTGCACCTCGGCGCCGAGGACGTCGACGTCGTCCTGCCGGGGGCGCCCTGGGCCGCCGGCTGGGAGGTCGAGGTCGACACCGGCGCCGAGGACGGCGGCGGGGGTGCCGTGCACGGCCCCGGGGCGACCGTCCCCGTGCCGGCGCGCACGGTCCTGCTGATGCGCGCCGCGCCGGGACGGTCGGCGGTCACGCCGTCGTCATGAGCCCCAGGTCGGCGTCGCCGGGCAGCTGCGGGTTGTGCGGCAGCACCCGCACCGTGTAGCCGAACGAGCCGGCCCGCTCCAGGGGGACGACGCCCTCGAAGCGGTGCAGCCCGTCGTCGGCGGTGCCCGCGGCCGTGAGCGGCTGGTACCGCGGAGCGCGCAGCTGGTCGGCCTCGTCGACGCGGCCGTGCACGACCTGCACCGTCACGTCGGCGGGCTGCAGGCCGGCGAGGTCGACGGTGGCCCGCACCTCCAGCTGCGTCCCGACCTCCGGGGTGTCGCCGACGCCGGAGGTCTCGACGTGCGCGACGCGCACGCCGGCCCAGCGGCGGGTGACGTCGCCGCGCCAGGCGGCCACCTCCTTCGCCGGTCCGTAGGACGACGCCGACAGCGCGCGGGAGGCCCGGGCGGCGGGTGTGTACAGCTGGTGCACGTAGTCGCGGACCATGCGGCTCGCGAGCACCTTCGGCCCGGTGGTCTGGAGGGTGTGGCGGACCATGTCGATCCACCGCTGCGGCACGCCGGCGGCGTCCCCCTCGACGGCGCGGTCGTAGAAGCGGGTGCGCACCTGCTTCTCGACGAGCTCGTAGAAGGCCTGCGCCTCGAGGTCGTCGCGGCGGTCAGGGTCCTCGACGCCGTCAGCGGTCGGGATGGCCCAGCCGTTCTCGCCGTCGTACATCTCGTCCCACCAGCCGTCGCGGATCGACAGGTTCAGCCCGCCGTTCAGTGCGGACTTCATCCCGCTGGTGCCGCAGGCCTCCAGCGGCCGCAGCGGGTTGTTCAGCCACACGTCGCAGCCCCAGTAGAGGTAGCGCGCCATGCCGATGTCGTAGTCGGGCAGGAAGGCGATCCGGTGCCGGACGTCCCGTGCGTCGGCGAAGCGCACCATGTCCTGGATGAGCTGCTTGCCGCCGTCGTCGGCTGGGTGCGACTTGCCGGCGATGACCAGCTGCACCGGACGCTCCTCGTCGAGCAGCAGCGCCCGCAGGCGGTCGGGGTCGCGCAGCATGAGGGTGAGCCGCTTGTACGACGGCACACGTCGGGCGAAGCCCATGGTGAGCACGTCCGGGTCGAAGACGCCGTCGATCCAGCCCAGCTCCGCCGACGACGCGCCGCGCTGCAGCCACGACTCGCGCAGCCGGCGCCGCACCTCCTCGACCAGCCGGGCTCGCAGCACCCGCCGGGTCTCCCAGATGCTGGAGTCCTTGATGTCGCTGATCCGCTCCCAGTTCTGCGCCTCGGTGGTGATCTCCTTGCCGATCTCGCGCTCGGCCAGCTCGAACACCTCGCGGGCCACCCAGGTGGGGGCGTGCACGCCGTTGGTGACCGAGCTGATCGGCACCTCGTCGGCCGGGAAGCCCGGCCACAGGCCCGAGAACATGTCGCGGCTGACGATGCCGTGCAGCTTCGCGACGCCGTTGCGCCGCTGCGCCATGCGCAGGCCCATGTGCGCCATGTTGAAGACGTCGGGGTCCTCCTCGGCGCCGAGCTCGAGGATGCGTCCCACCGGCACGGTCGAGGAGTCGCTGAAGTAGCTGGCGATCAGCTCCCGCGGGAAGCGGTCGATGCCGGCCGGCACCGGCGTGTGCGTGGTGAACACGGTGCCGGCGCGGACCGCCTCCTTCGCCTCGTCGAAGGACAGGCCCTGCTCGACCAGCTCACGCACGCGCTCGACGCCGAGGAAGCCGGCGTGGCCCTCGTTGGTGTGGAACACCTCCGGCTCGGGCTCACCGGTGAGCGCGCACCAGGCCCGGATGGCGCGGACGCCGCCGACGCCGAGCAGCAGCTCCTGGTGCAGCCGGTGGTCGGTGCCGCCGCCGTACAGCCGGTCGGTGACCTGGCGCTCGGCGTCGCCGTTCAGCTCGACGTCGGAGTCCAGCAGCAGCAGCGGCACCCGGCCGACCTGCGCCCGCCAGACCTGCGCGTGGAGCGTGCGGCCGGGCAGCTCCACCGCCACGGTGAGCGGCGCGCCGGCGGCGTCGTTGACGAGGGTCAGCGGCAGGCCGTAGGGGTCGAGCGGCGGGTAGCGCTCCTGCTGCCAGCCCTCGGCGTTGAGCGACTGCTTGAAGTACCCCGACCGGTAGAGCAGGCCGACGCCGAGGATCGGGACGCCGAGGTCGGACGCCGCCTTGAGGTGGTCACCGGCGAGGATGCCCAAGCCTCCGGAGTACTGCGGCAGCACCTCGGTGATGCCGAACTCCGGGGAGAAGTAGGCGATGGAGCGCGGGGCGTCGGGCAGCGACTGGTACCAGCGCGGCCGGGACAGGTAGTCCTGCAGGTCGGCGTGCGCGGCGTGCAGCCGCTCGAGGAACGTGCCGTCGGCCGCGAGAGCGGCGAGGCGCTCCGGGCTGACCTCGCCGAGCAGGCGCACCGGGTCGTGGCCGACCTCGTCCCAGGTCTCGGGGTCGACCTCGCGGAACAGGTCCAGCGAGGCCGGGTGCCACGACCAGCGCAGGTTCATGACCAGCTCCGACAGCGGCTGCAGCGCGGTCGGCAGGGCGAGGCGGACGGTGAACCGGCGGAGTGCTCTCACGAGGGGCGACCCTAGTGCGCGCACGGGTCGGGGCAACCCTTCGCCCGGGTCCGGCAGGAGATGTCCCGCCCACGTTCGGCCTCGGACGACCTGGGTACGGTCGCGGCGTGGCTGGCCGCATCCCCGTTGTCGACGTCCGTCCCACCGTCTCCTGCGGCGAGTACTCGTCCCGGGCCGTGGTGGGCGAGACTCTCGCCGTGTCAGCGACCGTGTTCCGCGAGGGGCACGACGCCGTCGCCGCGAACCTCGCCGTCACCCGCCCCGACGGCACGACGCTGCCGTTCCGGCGCCTGTCGCCCGGCGAGCGCGGCACCGACCGATGGTCGGCGCCGCTGACCTTCGACGCCGAGGGCATGTGGACCTGGGTCGTCGAGGGCTGGGACGACCCCCTCGGCACCTGGTGGCACGACGCCCCGCTGAAGATCGAGGCCGGAGTCGACGTCGAGCTCATGCTCGAGGAGGGCGCCCGCCTCTACGCCGAGGCGGCGAAGGGGCTGCCGAAGACGCTCGCCAAGAAGCAGAGGCTTCGCGTCACGGCCGTCGTCGACGCTCTGCGCGACACCGCGGTCGACGCCGGCGAGCGGCTCGCCGCCGCCCTGGCCCCGGACCTCGTGCAACTCCTCACCGACCACCCGCTGCGCCGGATGGTCACGGCCGGCCCCGAGCGACGGACGTGGGTCGACCGGCGCCGCGCCCTGTACGGGGCCTGGTACGAGTTCTTCCCCCGCAGCGAGGGCGCCGCGCCCGACGCCGACGGCGTCCTGCGCAGCGGAACCTTCCGCAGCGCGTCGGAGCGGCTCCCGGCCGTGGCCGAGATGGGCTTCGACGTCGTCTACCTGCCGCCGATCCATCCGATCGGCAAGGTGAACCGCAAGGGCCCGAACAGCCCGCAGTACCCGGGCGGGCACCCCGACGACATCGGTCCCCACGACCCCGGGTCGCCCTGGGCGATCGGCTCCGACGAGGGAGGGCACGACGCGGTGCATCCCGACCTCGGCACGATGGAGGACTTCGACGCCTTCGTCGCGCGCACCGTCGAGCTGGGCATGGAGGTGGCGCTCGACCTCGCACTGCAGGCCGCGCCCGACCACCCGTGGGCAAAGGAGCACCCGGAGTGGTTCACCACCCGGGCCGACGGCACGATCGCGTACGCAGAGAACCCGCCCAAGAAGTACCAGGACATCTACCCGATCAACTTCGACAACGACCCCGAGGGCATCTACCAGGAGGTGCTGCGGGTCGTCCGCCACTGGACCTCACACGGCGTGCGGATCTTCCGGGTCGACAACCCGCACACCAAGCCGGTGAACTTCTGGGAGCGGCTCATCGCCGAGGTGAAGTCCACCGAGCCGGACGTGCTCTTCCTCGCCGAGGCCTTCACCCGGCCGGCGATGATGCACGAGCTCGGCCGCATCGGCTTCACGCAGTCGTACACCTACTTCACCTGGCGCACGGGCAAGACCGAGCTGCAGGAGTACGCCACCGAGCTGGTCGGGGCGCTCGACTACATGCGGCCGAACTTCTTCGTCAACACCCCGGACATCCTGCACGCGTCGCTGCAGTACGGCGGCCCGCCCATGTTCAAGATCCGAGCGGTCCTCGCGGCGCTGCTGGCGCCGACCTACGGGGTCTACGCCGGCTACGAGCTGTACGAGCACGTCGCGGTGAAGCCCGGATCGGAGGAGTACCAGAACTCCGAGAAGTACGCCTTCCGGCCCCGCGACTGGTCCCACCCGGAGCGCACCCTCGCGCCGTACCTCACGATGCTCAACCGGATCAGGCGCGAGCACCCCGCGCTGCAGTGGATGCGCAACCTGCAATTCCACGAGGTCGACTCGCCCGACGTGATGGCCTGGAGCAAGCACCTGCCGGGCGACGGCGGCAACGACGACTGCATCCTGGTCGTGCTCAACCTCGACCCGCACGGCGCCCGGGAGGCGACGGTCCGCGTCGACCTGCCGGCGATCGGGTTCGACTGGCACGACGGCATCGAGGTGACCGATCTCGTCACCGGCGCCACCTACCAGTGGGGTGAGCGCAACTACGTGCGGCTCGACCCGTTCAGCGAGCCCGCCCACATCTTCTCGGTGACCAGGAGCCGCACGTGACCGCCCCGGAGCAGTCGGAGACCTCGTCCCCGGAGGAGATCTCGCACGACGAGCTGGTCAGCCTCGAGGAGTCCCGCGACCCGCTCTGGTTCAAGCGGGCGGTCTTCTACGAGGTGCTCATCCGCGGGTTCCGCGACAGCAACGGCGACGGCACCGGCGACATCCGCGGCCTGACCGAGAAGCTCGACTACCTGCAGTGGCTGGGTGTCGACTGCGTCTGGCTGCTGCCCATCTACGAGTCGCCGCTGCGCGACGGCGGCTACGACATCAGCGACTTCATGAAGGTGCTGCCGGAGTTCGGCGACCTCGGCGACTTCGTGCACCTGGTCGACGAGGCGCACAAGCGCGGCATGCGCATCATCGCCGACCTGGTCATGAACCACTCGAGCGACCAGCACCCGTGGTTCCAGGCGTCCCGGTCCGACCCGGAAGGCCCCTACGGCGACTACTACGTCTGGAACGACGACGACGAGCTGTACTCCGAGGCGCGCATCATCTTCGTCGACACCGAGACCTCGAACTGGACCTGGGACCCGGTCCGCAAGCAGTACTTCTGGCACCGCTTCTTCAGCCACCAGCCGGACCTCAACTACGAGAACCCGGCCGTGCAGGAGGCGATGATCGACGTCCTCAAGTTCTGGCTGGACCTCGGCATCGACGGCTTCCGGCTCGACGCCGTGCCGTACCTGTTCGAGGAGCCCGGCCACAACGGCGAGAACCACCCGAAGACGCACGAGTTCCTGAAGCGCGTGCGCAAGGAGGTCGACGCGCTCTACCCCGACCGCGTGATGCTGTGCGAGGCCAACCAGTGGCCGGAGGACGTCGTCGAGTACTTCGGCGAGGACGGCGACGAGTGCCAGATGGCCTTCCACTTCCCGCTGATGCCGCGCCTGTTCATGGCGGTGCGCCGGGAGTCGCGCTACCCGATCTCGGAGATCCTCGCCACGACGCCGGCGATCCCGGACACCTGCCAGTGGGGCATCTTCCTGCGCAACCACGACGAGCTCACGCTCGAGATGGTCACCGACGACGAGCGCGACTACATGTACGCGGAGTACGCCAAGGACCCGCGGATGAAGAGCAACGTCGGCATCGCCCGCCGACTGGCCCCGCTGCTCGAGAACGACCGCAACCAGATCGAGCTGTTCACCGGGCTGCTGCTGTCGCTGCCGGGCTCGCCGGTCCTGTACTACGGCGACGAGATCGGCATGGGCGACAACATCTACCTCGGTGACCGCGACGGCGTCCGCACACCGATGCAGTGGAACGCCGACCGCAACGCCGGGTTCTCCACCGCCGACCCGCAGCAGCTGTACCTCCCGGCGATCCTCGACCCGGTGTACGGCTACCAGGCGATCAACGTCGAGGCGCAGATGCGCTCCAGCTCGTCGCTGCTGAACTGGACGCGCAAGATCATCCACATCCGCAAGCAGCACCCGGTGTTCGGCATGGGCACCTACGAGGAGCTCGGCTCGAGCAACCCGTCGGTGCTGGCCTTCGTGCGCGAGTTCGGCGACGACCGGGTGCTGTGCGTCAACAACCTGTCCCGCTTCCCCCAGCCGGTCGAGCTCGACCTGCGCCGCTTCGAGGGTTTCGTGCCGACCGAGCTCACCGGCCTCGTGCAGTTCCCGCGCATCGGCGAGCTGCCGTACCTGCTCAGCCTGCCCGGGCACGGGTTCCTGTGGTTCGGGCTCCGACCCGGGGAGACGCATGAGTGACATCGACGCCGCCCTCCGCGACTGGCTGCCCGCCCAGCGCTGGTACGGCGGCAAGGGCAAGGAGGTCACCGCGGTCCGCGTGGTGCACGAGGAGCGCCTGCCCGGTGACGTCGACGTCCGGCACACGCTGCTGGAGGTCACCGACGACGTCGGCGCCACCGATCTGTACCAGCTGCTGCTCGGCTACCGCAACGACGAGCTGGCACCCCGCCTCGAGGCCGGGCACGTCGGCGACGTCAAGGGCCAGCACGTCTACGACGCCGTGCACGACCCGGGCGCGGTCGGCACGCTGCTGCGGCTCATGGCCGAAGGGCGCTCGCTGTCACGGCTGACCTTCACCAGCACCGCCGAGCTCGACACCTCGCTCCCGCCGCGCGTCATGGGCGCGGAGCAGAGCAACACGTCGATCGTCATCGGCGACCAGTACATCCTCAAGCTGTTCCGTCGCGTGCAGGCCGGCACCAACCCCGACCTCGAGGTGACGCGGGCGCTCGCCGACGCCGGCAGCCCGCACGTGGCCGCGCCCCTCGGCTGGCTCGAGGGGCGGGTGGGCGACGAGCCGACGACCCTCGCCATGCTGCAGCACTTCGAGCGCTCGGCCACCGAGGGCTGGGCGATGGCCACCGCCAGCGTCCGGGACCTGTTCGCCGAGGCCGACCTGCACGCCGACGAGGTCGGTGGCGACTTCGCCTCGGAGTCGGAGCGGCTCGGCGCCGCGACGGCCGAGGTGCACGCGCTGCTCGCTGAGCTGCTCCCGTCCCGCACCGCCGACGCGGACGAGTGCCGGGCCACCGCGCAGCAGCTGGTCGAGCGCCTCGAACGCGCCCTGGCCGTCGTGCCCGACCTCGCCGAGCACGCAGACGCCGTCCGAGCGGTGTACGCGCAGGTGGCCGAGCGCACCGAGCCGGTGCCCGTGCAGCGCGTGCACGGCGACTACCACCTCGGCCAGGTGCTGCGCACGCAGACCGGCTGGCTCCTCCTCGACTTCGAAGGGGAACCGGCCCGGCCGCTGGCCGAGCGCACGGCCCTGATGAGCCCGCTGCGCGACGTCGCCGGCATGCTGCGCTCCTACGACTACGCCGCCCGGCACCTGCTCGCCGAACGCGCCGAGATCGGCGCCGGCGCACCGCAGCTGGCCTACCGCGCCGCGGAGTGGGCGGAGCGCAACCGCGAAGCCTTCTGCGACGGCTACGCCGGCGCCGCCGGCAGCGACCCTCGCGACGAGGCGCTGCTGCTGTGCGCCTTCGAGCTCGACAAGGCCGTGTACGAGGTGGTCTACGAGGCGCGCAACCGGCCGTCCTGGCTGGCCATCCCCCTCGGCAGCATCGAACGGCTGCTTCCCGACCAGAAGGGCACGCAGTGACCGACACCCCCAGCCCCAAGAAGCGCGTTCCACGGAAGAAGGCGGCTGAGGCCACCGCCCCTGTCGTGGCCGACGGTGACAGCACGACGCCCTCCGGCGAGGCGGAGACGTCACCGGTCAAGAAGGCCACGCGCGCGGTCAAGAAGGCGACCGCCGCGGTCGCCTCGAAGGCGTCCGCTGCGGGTGAGGCCTTCGCCGAGGAGGTCACCGACGACGGGGCCACGGGCTCGCCGGCGTCTTCCTCCCGGAAGGGCGTGCCGTCGCCGTCGATCGAGGAGCTCGAGCGCGTCGTCGGCGGCGCCCACCACGACCCGCACAGCCTGCTGGGCGCGCACGCCCTCGACGGACGCGTCGTCATCCGCACGCTGCGCCCGGATGCCGAGCGGGTCGTCGCCCACGTCGAGGGCCAGGAGCTGGAGCTCGAGCACGTGCACGGCGGGATCTGGCAGGCCGAGCTCGACCGCGCCGACGTCCCGCACTACGGCCTGGCAGTCACCTACGCCGGCACCACCTATCCGTCCGACGACCCCTACCGCTACCTGCCGACTCTCGGCGACATGGACCTCCACCTCATCGGCGAGGGCCGGCACGAGGAGCTCTGGACGGTGCTCGGGGCGCACGTGCGCCGGTACGACTCCCCCGGCGGTGAGGTCACCGGCACGTCGTTCGCGGTCTGGGCGCCGAATGCGCGCGGCGTGCGCGTCATCGGCGACTTCAACGGGTGGGACGGTCGGTCGCACCCGATGCGCTCGCTCGGGTCGAGCGGGGTGTGGGAGCTGTTCATCCCCGGGGTGCAGGCCGGGGCGCACTACAAGTTCGCCGTGCTCGGCGCCGACTCGGAGTGGCGCGAGAAGGCCGACCCGATGGCGCGCCGAACCGAGGTGCCGCCGCTGACGGCCAGCATCGTCGACGAGTCCGACTACCAGTGGGACGACGCCGACTGGCTCGAGAAGCGCGTGGCTGAGCCCGCGCACGCGCGCCCGATGAGCGTCTACGAGGTGCACCTCGGCTCGTGGCGGCAGGGGCTGTCCTACCGGGAGCTCGCCGACCAGCTGGTCGAGTACGTGACCTGGTTGGGCTACACGCACGTCGAGCTGCTGCCGGTGGCCGAGCACCCGTTCGGCGGCTCCTGGGGCTACCAGGTGACGTCCTACTTCGCGCCGACGTCGCGCTTCGGCTCGCCCGACGAGTTCCGCTATCTCGTCGACCGGCTGCACCAGGCCGGCATCGGCGTCATCGTCGACTGGGTGCCGGCGCACTTCCCGAAGGACGAGTGGGCGCTCGCCCGCTTCGACGGCACGCCGCTGTACGAGCATGCCGATCCGCGCCGCGGCGAGCAGATGGACTGGGGCACGCTCGTCTTCGACTTCGGCCGCCGCGAGGTGCGCAACTTCCTGGTCGCCAACGCCGTGTACTGGCTTCAGGAGCTGCACGTCGACGGGCTGCGCGTCGACGCCGTCGCCTCGATGCTCTACCTGGACTACTCGCGCAAGGAGGGCGAGTGGCTCCCGAACGAGTACGGCGGCCGCGAGAACCTCGAGGCCGTGGCGTTCCTGCAGGAGATGAACGCCACCGTCTACCGGCGGGTGCCCGGGGTCGTGACCATCGCCGAGGAGTCGACCGCCTGGCCGGGCGTCTCCCGCCCCACCCATCTCGGCGGGCTCGGCTTCGGGTTCAAGTGGAACATGGGCTGGATGCACGACTCGCTCGACTACGTCGCGCGCGAGCCGGTGTACCGCGGCTACCACCACCACCAGATGACCTTCTCGATGGTCTACGCGTACTCCGAGAACTACGTGCTGCCGATCAGCCATGACGAGGTCGTACACGGCAAGGGCTCGCTGCTGCGCAAGATGCCCGGCGACCGGTGGCAGCAGCTGGCGAACGTGCGGGCCTACCTCGCCTTCATGTGGGCGCACCCGGGCAAGCAGCTGCTGTTCATGGGCAGCGAGTTCGCCCAGGAGTCGGAGTGGAGCGAGTCGCGCTCGCTCGACTGGTGGCTGCTCGACCTGCCCGACCACCGGGGCGTCGCGCTGCTGGTGAAGGAGCTGAACGAGGTCTACAAGGCCACGCCCGCGCTGTGGAGCCAGGACCACGACCAGGCCGGGTTCGCGTGGATCGACGCCAACGACGCCTCCGGCAACGTCTTCTCCTTCCTGCGCTACGGCGCCGACGGCTCCGCGGTCGCGTGCATCGCCAACTTCGCCGGCACGCCGCACGACGGCTACCGCCTCGGCCTGCCGTGGGAGGGGACCTGGCGGGAGGTGCTCAACACGGACGCCGAGGGCTACAACGGCAGCGGCGTCGGGAACTTCGGCGCCGTCGAGGCCTCCGCGGACGGGTGGCACGGCCAGCCGGCGTCGGCGCTGCTGCGGGTGCCGCCTCTCGGCACGGTGTGGCTGGCCAGCGACGGCCCGGCGCAGCGCTGAGGTCGCGCGGGTGACGGTGCAGGTGGAGCACGACCCGCGCGAGTCCGGCGTCGATCCCGAGCGGCTGCAGCGCGCCGACCGGCACCTGAGCCGGTACGTCGACGACGGGCGGCTGGCCGGGTGGCAGCTGCTCGTCACGCGCCGCGGGCGGGTCGTGCACAGCGCGGTGGGCGGCTCGCGGGACCTCGAGTCCGGACTTCCTGTGGAGCCTGACACGCTCTGGCGCATCTACTCGATGACCAAGCCGATCACGTCGGTGGTCGCGATGCAGCTGTACGAGGAGGGGGCCTTCCGGCTGCAGGACGAGGTGAGCCGCTACCTGCCCGAGTTCGCGGCCCCGCAGGTCCTCGTCGGCGGCGACGTCGACGCACCGGTCACGACCCCGGCGGCCGAGCCGCTGCGGATGTGGCACCTGCTCACCCACACCGCCGGCCTGACCTACGCCTTCACCCGCTCGAGCCCGCTCGACGACCTCTACGCCGCCCGCCGTGCAGACCCGATCGCCTCACCGGACGCCGGTCTCGCGGAGATGGTGACCCGCTGGGCCTCGCTGCCCCTGCTGTTCGAGCCCGGCACCGCCTGGAACTACTCGGTGGCCACCGACGTCCTGGGGCGCGTCCTGGAGGTGCTCACCGGGTCGGCTCTGGACGCGCTGTTCTCCACGCGGGTGCTGGCGCCGCTCGGCATGACCGACACCTGCTGGCACGTGCCGGCGGCGGATGCCGGGCGCCTCGCCGCCCTCTACACCCCCGATCCGACGACGGGGCGGGCCCGGCGGCACGACGCACTCGGGGACCGCGCCCTGTCGCCGCCGGCCATGCTGTCGGGCGGCGGCGGGCTGGTCTCCACCGCAGCCGACTACGCCCGCTTCACCGCGATGGTCCTCGGCGACGGCGCGCTCGACGGCGTCCGCGTGATCGGGTCGCGCACGCTGCGCTACATGGGCCGCAACCACCTGCCCGGCGGCGGGACGCTCGCCTCCCTCGGCCGCGGCAGCTTCGCGGAGGTGTCCTACGAGGGGGTGGGGTTCGGCCTCGGGTTCTCGGTGGCGGTCGACCCCGTGGCCACCAAGGTGACGGCGTCGGCCGGCGAGCTCGCCTGGGGCGGCCTGGCCTCGACGGCGTTCTGGGTCGACCGCGCCGAGGACCTGGCGGTGCACTTCTTCACCCAGCTGGTGCCCTCGCGCACCTATCCGCTGCGCACCGAGCTCCGGCAGCTGGTCTACGCCGCGCTCACCGACTGAGCGGGCGGGGCAGCCAGGCCGGACGCGGCGCCTGCACCGGCAGCGGCGGGGCGGCGACGGTGGTCTCGAGGACGACGCCGTCGCGGACCAGGCAGACGTGCACCGCCTCGAAGCGGCCGCGCAGCAGCGAGGTGCCCTCGACGTCGAGCACCACCAGCTCGCCGTGCTGGTGCCATCGCACGGGCGCCTGGCAGACCTGCCGCTCGTCGTACAGCCGGCGCAGCGCGGCGACGGCCTCGTCGCGGCCGTGCAGCTCGAGGTCGAGGCTCGGCAGCCGGTGGACGTAGCCCTCCGGCGCCATGAGCGCGTGCATCGGGCCGAAGTCACCGGCGTTGCAGGCGTCGTAGGCCGCCACCAGCTCGGCCTCGTCGATGCCGGTCACCGGGCCGGGCAGGGGGTTGCGGGTGCTCAGGTTCGTGGTGTGCATCGGCAGGAGCACCTCCTCCCGCCGGACGGTACGCCTGGTGCAGCTCTCAGAACAGCGCGTTGGCGAGGGAGCGACGTCCGGCCATCACCCGCGGGTCGGACGGGTCGAGGGCGTCGAGCAGCGCCAGCAGGTGCACCCGGGTCGCCTCCCGCTCGTCGCCGGCGCTGCGGCGGACCAGGGCCACGAGCCGGTCGATCGCGGCGTCGATGCGCTCGGTGAGCACCTCGGCGTCGGCGGCGGCGGTCTGGGCGGCGACGTCGTCGGGCACCTGCTCGGCGGCGGCCAGCACGGCGGCGGGGTCGCGGTCGGCGCTGCGCTCCAGCAGTGCTGCCCAGGCGCGACCCGCGACGCCCTCGGGGTCGTTCGGCTTGCGCAGCAGCAGCGCGTCGTACGCCGCCACCGCGGCGGCGTAGTCGCCGTTGCCCAGCGCCTCCTCGGCCTGCTGCACCTCGGGGTCGACCTGCGGAGCGGCCGGCTCCTCGGCGTCGGCGGGCGCCGGCCCGGACAGGCCTGCCTGCTGCGCGGCGGCGAGCACCTGCTCGAGGAAGGAGCGCAGCTCGCGCTCGGGCAGCGCGCCGGTGAAGCCCTGGATCAGCCGGCCGCCGAGGGCGAGCAGCACGGTCGGGATGCTCTGGATCTGCAGCTGCCCGGCGAGCATCTGGTTGCTGTCGACGTCGACCTTCGCGAGGATCCAGGCCCCGCCAGCCTCGGCCGCGAGGCGCTCGAGCACCGGCGACAGCTGCTTGCACGGGCCGCACCAGTCGGCCCAGAAGTCGACCAGCACCGGCACCTGCATCGAGCGCTGCAGCACCTCCTTCTCGAAGGTGGCCTCGGTGACGTCGAGCACGGTCGTGACGCCGTCCGGTGCCGGCGCGCCGCCGCCCGGCCCGGCGGCGGGCGGCGCGGCGGCCGGGGCGGGCGCGGGGGCCGGGCGCAGCGACGACAGGTCGACGGCACCGGCGATGTTGAGGTCCGTGGGGCGCATGTCAGCAGTCAACCGCAGCGCCCCCGCTGCCCCTTCCCGACCGGCGCTCAGAACCGGGGCGGCTCGCTGTAGCTGCCCCACAGCTCGCGCAGGGCCCCGCAGATCTCGCCGAGGGTCGCCTCGGCGCGGGCCGCCTCGAGCATCGGCGGGATCGTGTTGCCCTCGCCGCGGGCGGTCTCGACGAGGTCGGCGAGCGCCGCCCGGACGCGCTGCTCGTCCCGGCCGGCCTTGCGCCCGCCGAGCTCGCGCACCTGCTCGGTCTCGACCTCGTGCGACACCCGCAGGATCTCCAGCGGCGCGTCGACGTCGGAGGTGTGCACGTTCACGCCGACGACCTTCTTGTCGCCCTTCTCGAGCGCGACCTGGTACTGGAACGCCGCCTCGGCGATCTCGGCCATGAACCAGCCGTCCTCGATGCCGCGCAGGATGCCGCTGGTCATGCTGCCGTCGGTGCCCATCTCCCGGATCTTGGCGAAGACGGCCTCGGCCTCGGCCTCGATGCGGTCGGTGAGCTGCTCGACGTACCAGGAGCCGCCGAGCGGGTCGGCGACGTTCATGACGCCGGTCTCCTCGGCGATGACCTGCTGGGTGCGCAAGGCGATCTGCGCCGCCTTCTCGCTCGGCAGGGCGAGCACCTCGTCGAGGGCGTTGGTGTGCAAGGAGTTCGTGCCGCCGAGCACGGCGGCGAGCGCCTCGACGGCGGTGCGCACGACGTTGTTGTCCGGCTGCTGCGCGGTGAGCGAGACGCCGGCGGTCTGGGTGTGGAAGCGCAGCCACTGCGCCTTCTCGGTCTTCGCGCCGTAGACGTCGCGCAGCCAGCGCGCCCAGATCCGGCGGGCGGCGCGGAACTTGGCGATCTCCTCGAAGAAGTCGATGTGCGCGTCGAAGAAGAACGACAGGCCCGGCGCGAAGCGGTCGACGTCGAGGCCGCGGGACAGGCCCAGCTCGACGTAGGCGAACCCGTCGGCGAGCGTGAAGGCCAGCTCCTGCGCGGCGGTGCTGCCGGCCTCGCGGATGTGGTAGCCGGAGACGCTGATCGGCTTGTAGGCCGGGATGTGCTCGGCGCAGTGCTCCATCAGGTCGCCGATGAGGCGCAGGTGCGGCTCCGGCGGGAAGAGCCACTCCTTCTGCGCGATGTACTCCTTGAAGATGTCGGTCTGCAGCGTCCCGTTGAGCGTGCCGACGTCGACACCCTGGCGCTCGGCCGCCACGAGGTACATGACGAAGACGGGGACAGCCGGTCCGCTGATGGTCATGGACGTGGTGACGTCGCCGAGCGGGATGTCGGAGAACAGCACGTCCATGTCGACCGCGCTGTCGATGGCGACGCCGCAGTGGCCGACCTCGCCGAGGGAGCGCGGGTCGTCGCTGTCGCGGCCCATGAGGGTCGGCATGTCGAACGCGACCGACAGCCCGCCTCCCCCGGCGGCCAGGATCATCTTGTAGCGCTCGTTGGTCTGCTGCGCGTTGCCGAAGCCGGCGAACTGCCGGATCGTCCAGGGCCGGCCGCGGTAGCCGGTGGCGTAGAGGCCGCGGGTGAAGGGGAACTCCCCCGGCCAGCCGATGCGCTCGAAGCCCTCGTACGCGTCCCCCGGCCGCGGCCCGTAGACCGGCTCCACCTCGTCCCCGGACAGGGTGGTGAAGTCGGCGTCCCGCTTGCGGGCGGCGTCGTACCGGGCCTGCCAGCGCGCGCGTCCGGCGGCGATGTCCTCGGGCGACATGACGTCCCTTCCTCGGCGACCTTCCTGAACGATCGGTCGGGTCGAGGCTACTCGCCGGTGTCCTGCCTCACACCCGCGGCAGGCGCAGTCACCAGAGGGGGTCGCTGCGGCCGCCGAGGCGTACCGACTCCGCCAGGGACAGGTCGGGCACCTGGTCGGCCAGCACCTCGTCGAGGCTCGCCAGTGCCGAGGCGTCGACGTGCCGATCGGTGTCCCACAGCCGGCTCCGGACGAGCGCACGCGGGCACTGGTACAGCGCCGCGTGCACGGTCAGCACCAGCGCCGTGACCGGCAGCCGGTCGCGGACGGCACCGAGGGCGAGCAGCTCCGGATCCGTGCTCACCACGGCCTTGCCGTTCAGCCGCAGCGTGTGGCCGACGCCGGGGACGAGGAAGATCATGGATGCCCGGGGGTCGCTCAGCACGTTGACCAGGCTGTCGATCCGGTTGTTGCCGGGCCGGTCCGGCAGGACCACGGTGCTGTCGTCGAGGACGTGCACGAACCCGGGCGCGTCGCCGCGCGGCGAGACGTCGAGCAGGCCGTCGGCTGCAGCGGTGGCGAGCACGAGGAACGGCGACGCCGCCACGAAGGCGCGGTCGTGCCGGTCCAGGCGGGTGTGCACCTTGCCGGCCGCCCGCTTCGGCACCGCTCCGTACAGGCGGCGCAGGTGGTCGACGTCGTCGATCGTGGTGGCCATGCCGCCAGCGTCGCACTGCTCGCCTCGGGGAAGGACGCCGACATGACCGCTGCCCGCCGTGTCACGCCGGTGCCCGGTGGGCCCGTGCTCGTCGAGGGCCCGGTGGAGGTCGAGCTGCCGGACGGCACCCTTGTGCACTCCGACCGGCCTGTGGTCGCCGTCTGCACCTGCCGGCGCACGCGAACGCCGCCCTGGTGCGACACCAGCCACCGGCGTCGCAGCCGCGAGGACTAGAGGCCCGCCCGCAGCGAGCTGCGCCCCGCGTCCCAGCAGTCGAGCAGGTGGTCACCGAACCGCTGCTCGAGCGCTGACGACGCGCGCAGGCCGAGGACCACGTCGGCGGCGAGGCCGGGCTCGCGGTCGACCAGGTCGCGCAGCCCCGCCCGCAGCAGCTGCTCGTGCACGGCGTCGGCCTCGACGTGCTCGTCGTAGAACGCCTGACCGCCCGGCCCGGCACCCAGCCGCTCGAAGGCCTGCGAGATCCGGCGGGAGCCAGGCGACGAGGTCACCTCGATCATGACGAAGTGGGCGAAGGCGACGCCGCGCAGCGCCCGGTGCAGCCCGGCCATCGACATGAGGTTCACCGGAGCCAGCGTCACGGCGGGCACGAGGTCGAGGTAGGCGCCGTAGCGGTGGTCGAGGTCGAGGTCGCGCAGCAGCCGGGCGAACATCGCCGCGTGCATCCGGTCGGCCCGGCCGGCGCCGTACTCGTCGTGCTGCACAGTGACCAGCGACGCCTTCGCCTGACCCTCCAGGCGCGGCACCACCCATGCCTGCGGGTCGGCCTCCTTGAGGTGGTAGATCGAGCGGTGCGCGGCGTACTCGCGCAGCTGCCACAGCTCCCCGGCACCGGACAGGTGCCACGAGGGCCCGGTGCCGCCCACCGGCTCCACGAGCAGCGGAGCGAGCACGCCCTCGACGTCCTCGTCCTGCGCCCCGGCGACCTCGCGCAGCGCGTGCAGGAAGGACCGCTCGAGCGCGCTGCGGAAGCGGAGCACGTCCGGGTCCCACTCGAGCGCGTCGTCGACGCCGTCGATCGCGCGGTAGTGGAGCTCGTAGGCCAGGTACAGGCAGAGCTGGAGGTCCTCGCCGAACGGGTCGCTGCCCACCACGGGCGCGGAGGACAGGCCGACGGGCGGCGCCTCGCCACGGAGCACGGCGAGCAGGCGCTCGCTCAACGGGCCCCGCGGCGCGGGAAGGGGGCAGGACGTACCGGAGGCGGGCATGACGGGGGCAGGCATCGTCAGGGTCACCCCTGCAATGTGCCCGCTGAGGGCGCCGCCCGCCTGTGCAGCGCGCCACTCGCAGGACTCCGATGACCGCCGGACCTCAACGGTCGACAGCCCGTCTGCGCGCCGGCTCGGCGTGGGGTCGGGGTCGCGCTAGTTTTCCCGGATGCTCGTGCCGCGGTTCTGTGCCGGCTGCGGGGGACCCCTCGGCAGCGAGCAGCCGCACCCCGTCTGCACGGCCTGCGGCGCCACCGCCTACCGGGACCCGAAGGTCGGCGTCGGCGCGGTCGTGCACGACGGCGAGGGCCGGCTCCTGCTGGTGCGCCGCGGCGTCGACCCGCAGCGCGGGCGCTGGGCGCTGCCGGCCGGCTTCGTCGACGCCGACGAGGACCCGCGGGCGGCGGCCGCACGGGAGGTGCTCGAGGAGACCGGCCTCGTCGTCGAGGTGGGCGCCGTCGTCGACGTGTACGCCGGGGCAGGCACGGGCGGCGGCGCGTCGTTCTTTCTCGCCTTCGAGGCGCGGATCACCGGTGGCCGGCTCGAGGCGGGGGACGACGCGCAGGAGGCGGCGTTCTTCGCCGAGCACGAGCTGCCCGACCTGGCGTTCACCAGCACCGAAGCGGCGGCACGCGGCGGTCGGCGGCCAGAGGTCTAGCCGCGGCGGCGGCGCAGCACGAGCAGCAGCACGACCAGGGCGGCCAGTACCGGTGCGAGGCGCTTGAGCACCGGGGCGCCGGCGGCGTCGAGCAGGTCGATCGCGTCGGCCGACTGCCGTGCCGGCCGCGGTGCGGGCGGCTGCGGGGCGGCACCACCGGCGCCTCCGTCCGGTCCGCCGGGCGATCCCTCGGCCGACATCCCGACAGCGGGCTCCGCGAGCGCCTCGGGCGTCCCGAGGTCGGCGGCCGTGGCGGCGAAGACCGGCTCGACCGCCGGGTCGCCCGCCGGCGTTCCCGCCCGGATCT
>Ga0247713_1000441_pt1 | contig 25657 bp, 25 predicted proteins | sample 21E_NmetaG_FD_189936 | JGI IMG/M metagenome (GOLD analysis project Ga0247713, IMG submission 189936) | Soil microbial communities from hillslope of Landscape Evolution Observatory, University of Arizona, Oracle, AZ, United States - 2-1-E_N | ecosystem: Engineered > Artificial ecosystem >... | reverse complement strand
GCGTCCACGCGCCCGGCCGCCGGCGCGTGGACGCTGCCGAGGCTCGAGCGCCTCGTCGACCAGCACGGCAGGGCGTTCCCCGACCGGCTCGACGAGTGGACGTTCACGCTGCTGTACCTCCGCGACCACGCCGACCTCGACGGCCGCCTGCCGAAGTCGTTCGACACCCTGGTGCTCGACGTCTTCGGCGACCTGCTCGACCTCGAGCGCGCTTGAGCCGCCGCTTCGAGCCGCTCGTCCTCTGCTACCACGCCGTCTCGGACGGGTGGGAGCACGCGCTCTCGATCGGCCCCGCCGCGTTCGAGCGGCAGCTGCGCCTCCTGCTCCGCGCACGCTGGCGGCCCGCGACCGTCGAGCAGGCCGCGGCCGGACGGGGCCGGCTGCTCCACGTCACCTTCGACGACGCCTACACGAGCGTCGCGCGCGCGCTGCCGCTGCTCGAGCGGCTGCGCGTTCCGGCGACGGTCTTCGCGTGCTCCGGGTACGCGGACGAGGGCCGGCCGCTCGCGGTCCCGGAGCTCGCCGCCGACGCCGCCGCGCAGCCGGACGAGCTGCGGACGATGGCGTGGGACGAGCTGCGCGAGCTCGCGGAACGGGGCGTCGCGGTCGGCAGCCACACCGTGTCGCACCCGCACCTGACCGCGATCGACGACGGCGCGCTCGCGCGGGAGCTCCGCGAGTCGCGCGAGCGGCTCGAGGACGAGCTCCGCCGCCCGTGCCCGTACCTCGCGTACCCGTACGGGGAGCAGGACGCGCGCGTCCGCGCCGCGGCCGAGGCGGCAGGGTACGACGCGGCGTTCGGGCTGCCGGGACAGGAGCAGCCGATCGACCGCTTCCAGCTCCCGCGGGTCGGCCTCTACCGCCGCGACGGCCTCGCGCGGCTCGCGGTCAAGACGACCGGCGTCGTGCGGCGGCCGCTCGCACGGCTGACGGGCCGCGCCGCGTAGCTCAGCCGCGGCGCAGCCGCGCCCACCAGGGGCGGCGCTCGCCGCCGGCGGCCGGGCGCGGCGGGATCGGCGTCCCCTCGACGATCGCGCGCGGCACGTCGGAGCAGAGCCAGCGGCCGAGGCGGTCGCTGCCGACGGCGCGCGCCGCCTCCGCGAGCCCCGCCTCGCGCACGAGCGGCCCGTGGGCGTCGCTCGCGACGAGGTGCGCGAGGTCCCGCTCGAGCAGCGCCGCGGACGCCGCGCGCGCGCGCCGTCCGAGCCGCCCGTCGACGGACGCCGCCGTGAGCTGCACGAGCGCGCCCGCGCGGACGACCGGCTCCAGCCGCGACGGGTCGGCCTGCACCTCGTCGTTCCGCTCCGGGTGCGCGAGCACGAGCGTCGTCCCAGCCGCCTGGAGCCGGAACGCGCGCTCGTGGAGGTCGAGCGGCCATCCGTGGTACGGGAACTCGACGAGCAGGTACGCCGGGTTGCCGGCGAGCCCGAACGCGCGGAGCTCCTGCGGCTCGAGCTGCGGCAGCCGGTCGAGCGCGACCTCGCCGCCGGGGCGCAGCTCGAGCGCGATCCCGCGCTCCTCGAGCGCGGCGCGCACCTGCCGCACGCACCGCTCCATCTCCTCGGGCGTCGTCGGGTAGTCCTCGCGCACGTGCGGTGTCGCCGCGATCAGCTCGACGCCGTCGCGGACGGACGACTGCGCGATCGCCATGCTCTCGGCGAGGCTCGCGGCGCCGTCGTCGAGCCCGGGGAGGATGTGCGAGTGGAGGTCGACCACGCCGCGGCGGGCGCCTAGCGGACGCCGACGGACTCGTCCAGCGGCACCGGCGCGCGCCGGACGTGCTCGATCACGTCGGCCAGGATCTCCTCGAGGGTGCGCTCCGGCGCCCAGCCGATCGCGTCGCCGATCTTCCGGATCGACGGCATCCGGTGGAGCATGTCCTCGATCCCCTGCCCGTAGACCTCGTCGTAGGGGACGTGGACGACCTGCGAGCTCGAGCCGACGAGCTCGCGGATGCGGTCCGCGAGCGCCGCGATCGAGATCCGCTGCTGCCCGCCGACGTTGAAGATCTCGCCGGAGACGTCGCGCGCCTCCATCAGCCCGTAGAGCGCGCGGATCGTGTCCTGCACGTGGCAGAACGCGCGCGTCTGCGAGCCGTCGCCGTGGATCTCGAGCGGCCGGCCCGCGAGCGCGTTGCGGACGAAGCGCGGCACCACCATCCCGTACTGGCCGCTCTGGCGCGGACCGACCGTGTTGAAGAGGCGCGCGATCACGCAATCGAGCCCGCGCTCGTCGTGGTAGGCGAGCGCGAGGAACTCGTCCATCGCCTTCGAGTCGGCGTACGCCCACCGCCGCTGCGTCGTCGGCCCGTAGATGCGGCGAGCGTTCTCCTCGAGCGCGACCTCCTCGCGGTGGTCGCCGTACACCTCGGAGGTCGAGGCGATGAGGACGCGCTTGCCGAACCGGTTGCAGAACTCGAGCACCGTCTCCGTCCCCTGGACGTTCGTCACGAGCGTGTGCACCGGCTGCTCGACGATCAGCCGCACGCCGACGGCCGCGGCGAGGTGGTAGACGACGTCGCACTTGTTGACGAGCTCGTTGACGACGCTCGGCGACAGCACCGAGTCGACGACGAGGTGGAACTCGGAGCGGTCGAGCAGGTGCGCGACGTTGTCGCGCGACCCGGTGGAGAGGTCGTCGAGCGCGAAGACCTCCCAGCCGTCGGCGAGCAGGAGCTCCGACAGGTGCGAGCCGATGAACCCGGCGCCGCCGGTGATCAGCGCCTTTCCGCGGGGCTCCTGCATCCGGGGGAGCGTACTCGAGCCGCCGGGCGCTAGCGCCGCTGCTCGACGACCTCCACCGCCTCGCGCACGAACCGGTCCCGCGGCGCCAGCCGCTGCGCCTCGAGCAGGTGGCGGCGCGCGGCGTCGAACCGGCCCGCGTTCAGGAGCACGACGCCGAGGACGTACTGCGTCTCGGCCGCGCGCGGCTGCTTCGCGACGGCGCGGCGGAGCGGCTCGATCGCCGGCTCCCAGTCGGCCGGTCTCGCGCGCGCCGGGTCGGGCGGGTACGAGAGCCGTGCCTCGATCAGGTACGGCTGGACGCTGACGGAGTCGAGGCGGCGCGCCCACGCGAGGTCGCTCTCCGCCGTCGTCGGGTCGTCGAGCGCGCGCTGCGAGAGCCGCGCGCCGAGCCACGGCGGGGCGAGGACGAGCAGGGCCAGGAGCGCCACGACCGCGGCGGCGCCGCGTGCCGGCCGCATCCCCAGCGCGCGGCCGCGGGCGCTCGCGCACGCGATCCCGACGAGGAGGAAGAACGGGAGCGCCGCGGCGGGGACGGTCCAGTTCCAGTCGACGGACGCGTGCGCGACCCATCCGCTCCCCGCGGCGAGCGCTGCGGCGGCGGGGAGGCGGCGGCGGAGCGCCCCGCGCGCCGCGCGCAGGAGCGCGGCGCCGAGCGCGACCGCGAGCAGCGCGAAGCCGACGACCCCCTGCTCCGCGAGCACCTCGAGCGGGAGCGAGTGGACGCGCGCCGGCGTCTCGATCGTCCGGCCGTGCTGCAGGTACTCGGCGGAGAAGCCGCGGGCGCCGATCCCGACGAGCGGCCGGTCGCGGAACGCGGAGGCGGCGACCCGGTAGAAGTCGTAGCGGTTCGAGCCGAGGTCGGCGAGGTGCGTCCCGCGGTCGTCGCGCTCCTCGTACGCGCGCGCCTCGCGCCACCGCTCCTCGACGAACTCCCGCGGAGAATCGACGGCGCGCGCGGCGGCGACGACGCCGCCGACGAGCGAGAGCGCGAGCGCGGCGAGGACGACGGCGCCCGCGACGCGCCGCACGCGCGGCGGCACGACGACGCGCCGGTCGGCGAGCGCGTAGACGACCCCGGCGGCGGCGCCGACGACGGCGAGCACGAGGATCGCGCGCCCCGCGCCGTGGATCGCGGCCGTCCGCGCGGCGTCGTCGGCGGCCCGGAACGGCTCCGTCAGCGGCCGGAACGCGACGGCGGCGAGCGCGCCGGCGAGCGCGGTCGGGACGAGCAGCCGGAGCCGCGCCGGGCAGAGCGCGAAGAGGACGATCCCGGAGACGACGAGGCCGACCGCGCCGCCCTTGCTCTGCGTCGCGAGCCAGCCGCCCAGCATCGCGGTCGCGCCGCCGAGCGCGACCGTCCGCGTGAGGAGCGCGCGGCTGCGCGCCGCGGCGACGAGCACCGCGGGCCAGAACCCGACGAGCGAGAGCGCGGCCTGCGCGTTCGAGTACGTGACCGGCGCCTGCAGCCGGCCGCCGACGAACAGGTTCAGCGGCTCGTCGCTCACGAGGAGCAGCACGCCGACGCCGACGGCGCTCGCGGTGAGGACGAGGACGACGCCGGCGAGCGCCGCCGCGCGATCGCGTTGGCGCCGCAGCGTGAGGAGCGGCACCGCGAAGGCGGCGGCGTAGAAGAGCGTGAGGAGCCCCTCGTCGCGCGCGAGGGTCGGGACCGGCGCCCAGAACGCCGACAGCGACGCCCAGACGGCGAGCGCGACGAGCGCCGCGAGCGTGACGATTCCGGCCGTCGAGGGCACGGATCCCCCTGCGAGCGCGAGCGCGACCGTGAGCAGGAGCGCGACGCCGATCGCGTACGGGAGCCAGTAGACGGCGGCGATCGACCCGGTCTCGCGCCAGGCCAGGCCGGCCGCCGCGGCGGCCACCAGCAGCGTCGGCGCCGCCCGGACGTACTCGCCCCGCTCCGCGACCCACGCGAGCGGTCCGGGATTCGTCGCAGAGGGCGTATCCGCCAAAGCCACGGGTGCGTTGTACCGGGTGTAGAGAAAGCTAGGCGAAAGGAGCAGTTGCAATGCGTCGGGGACGAATGGGCATCATCATCACTGCAGTTGCGGGGGCGCTGACTGTCGCACCGGGTGCGGCGGCCGCGACGCCCGCGGAGTTCTGCCGCGACATCGCCGCAGGGGTCAACATCACGCAGAAGTACACCGCCGAGCAGATCGCGCAGCTGTCGCGTGACGCGGCCGCGCTGGGGTACTGCTCGCCGATCGTGATCGTCGTGCCGCCTCCGGTGACGCCGCCGCCGCCCGGCCCGCCCGGGCCTCCCGGGCCTCCCGGTCAGCCGGGCCAGCCGGGCCAGCCGGGCCAGCCGGGCCAGCCGGGTGCGCCGGGTCAGCCGGGTGCGCCGGGTCAGCCGGGTGCGCCGGGTGCGGGCGGGGTGCTTCCGGGCCAGCCGGTCACGCAGACCCCGGGCCGCGGTGTCGCGGGTGAGCAGGTCGTGCGCCAGCGGCCGGCGGCGGTCGCGCCGACCCAGGTCGGGCGCCTGGAGCGGCTGCCGTTCACGGGGACGGAGCTGACGGTCTTCGCGATCGTGGGGGCGCTCCTGCTCGGTAGCGGCTTCCTCCTCCGGACGGCCGCTCGCGAGCGCTCGGAGCGGTAGTTCGAGAACCACCGCGGCAGCGCCTCGCTTTCTCACTCGTCGAGCGCCGGGCCCCAGGGCCCGGCGCTCGCACGTTCCGGTGACGCTCAGGCGAGCGCGAGCTGCCGGTACGGCTCGAAGTTCGAGGCGGTGACGCCGACCAGGCGGAGCGGCCCCGGCCGGTCGCGTAGCGCGCGGTCGAGGAGCGAGCACGCGAGCTGCGCGATCAGCGCGGGGTCGTCGGTGCCGACCGCGAGCGTGGTCGAGCGGCTGCGGATCGCGAAGTCCGGGTAGCGCACCTTCGTCGTGATGGTGCGCGCTGCGCGGTGGGAGGCGGCGAGCTCCGCCGCGACGCGCTCCGCCATCCGCCGCACCTCGTCGTGCAGGCGCTCGGGATCTCCGACGTCGCGCTCGAACGTCTCCTCGTGGCCGAGCGAGACCGCCGCCGCCGGCGGCTCGACCGTCCGCGGGTCGACGCCGCGCGCGCGGTCGCGCAGCACGGGTCCGGTCTTCCCCGGGAGCACCTGCGCGAGCGTGGCGTCGGGCAGCGCCGCGAGCTCCCCCAGCGTCTCGATCCCGCCGGCGCGCAGGCGCTCCTCGGTGCGGGGGCCGATCCCCGGGAGCAGCCGGATCGGGAACGGCGCCAGGAACGCCGCCTCTCGCCCCGGCGGGACGACCGTGAGGCCGCCGGGCTTCCGCCGGTCGCTTGCGATCTTGGCGACGACCTTCGACGTGCCGACGCCGATCGAGCACGAGAGGCTGGTGGCGCCGCGGACGGCGACGCGGACCGCGTCGGCCACCTGCCGCGCCTCGCGGAAGTCGCCGGCGACCGTGCCCAGGTCGAGGTAGCCCTCGTCGAGGCCGGTGCGCTCGACGCTCGGGACGATCGTCCGCACCGTCTCCCACACGGCGCGCGAGTACTCGCGGTAGACGGCGCCGCGCGGCCGGACGAAGACGGCGTGCGGGCAGCGGCGGAGCGCCTCCGCGCAGCTCATCGCCGAGCCGATCCCGAACTTCCGCGCGTGGTAGTTCGCCGTCGCCACGACGCCGCGCCCGTGCGGGTCGCCGCCGACGACGAGCGGGACGTCGCGCAGTTCGGGGTGCTCGTGCATCTCCACCGCGGCGAAGAACGCGTCGAGGTCGAGGTGCGCGACGATCACGTGGGCAGGCTACGCCGCGCGGCGGCGGGCGCGGCCACGCCCGGCGGTGCGTGCCGCACCCCCCGGGGTCAGACCCGCTCGAGGGAGGTCGAGGGTTGCGATATGAGCCTCGACCGGCTTTCGAGCCGTGGCCTGTCCGGCCGGCGGTGCGCCGCGCACCGCCGGGGTCAGACCCGCTCGAGGGTGGTCGAGGGTTGCGGGGCGAGTCTCGACCGGCTTTCGAGCCGTGGCGCGTCCGGCCGGTGGTGCGCCGCGCACGCCGGGGTCAGACCCGCTCGAGGGTGGTCGAGGGTTCCGGCCTCCGCCTCGACCGGCACGCGGCGACGGCAAAGGAGCGGGGCCCGCCCCGTCTGCGGCTCACGGGACGGGCCCCTGCTGAACGGGCACCTGGTCGGTGCGGCCGCCGGCGGGCGCCCGTCAGGAGTAGAGACGCCGCCCCGCGGAGTTTCTTGCGCGAGACTCGCTAGCGCTGCAGCAGCTCGCGCGCGATCGCCTCGGCCGGATCCGGTTCCGCCGGGCGCTGCACGAGCAGGAGGGCGCCGAGCGCGAACACGAGCAGCGCCGGCACCGCCGCGACCTCCGGCGAGAGCATCGCCATCGCCGAGTAGCCGAGGACGTACAGGACGAGCGCGCCGACCCGCCTCACCGCGCGCCCGCCCCGGTGACGAGGGTCGTGAACGTCTTGACGCAGATCGCGAGGTCGACGACGAGGCTGCGGTGCCGCAGGTACCACAGGTCGTACGCGAGCTTCTCGGCCGTGCCGGACGCGTCCGCGGTGTACCCGCGCCGCACCTGCGCCCAGCCCGTGATCCCCGGCTTGACGAGGTGGCGGCGCGACCAGAACGGAACCGTCTCCTGGAGCAGGTCGACGAACTCGGGCCGCTCCGGCCGCGGGCCGACGATCGACATGTCGCCCTTGAGCACGTTCCAGAGCTGGGGCAGCTCGTCGAGCCGCGTCTTCCGCATGAAGCGGCCGAGCGTCGTGATCCGCGGGTCGCGCTCGGACGCCCAGATCGCGCCCGCCGCCTCCGCGTCCTGGCGCATCGTCCGGAACTTGTAGATCGTGAAGTGGCGGCCGCCCTCGCCGAGGCGCGTCTGCCGGAAGATCACCGGGCCCGGCGTCCGCTTCACGAGCAGCGCGAGCAGCGGGAAGAGCGGCGCCGCCAGCGCGAGGCCGACGGACGCGACCGCGACGTCGAACGCGCGCTTCGCGAACCGCGTGTACGGCCGCCGGTAGAGGTGGAGCACGCCCATGAACCACGCGGGGCTGACGGTCGAGACGGGGACGCGCCCGAACGCGTGCTCGTAGAACTGCGCGAGCCCGATCACCTTGAACCCGGCGCCGGCGACGTCGAGCAGCTTGCTGAACGCCTCCGGCCGGTTCTCGTCCACCGCGAGCACGACGAGGTCCGGCTGCTGCGCCTCGACGATGGCCGCGAGGTCGTCGATCGTCCCGTGCACCGGAACGCCGCCGATCTCGCCGCCCTCGTGCTCGTCGTCGACGATCCCGACGAGCTCGAACGGGCACTCCTCGACCGCGCGGAGCTCCGTCACGAGCTCGATCCCGCCCGAGCGCGCGCCGACGACGAGGACGCGCTGCCGCAGCGCCGGCGCGCCGGCGACGAGCGCCTCCCAGGAGCCGGAGAGGACGAAGACGCCCGCGGTCATCCCGAGCAGCGTCCAGTGGCCGTACGCGACTCCCGCGACCCACGCGTCGAGTGCGGAGACGACGACGAGGCCGCCGGCGGCGCCCACGGCCGCCCCGACCGCCGCGCCGAGCGCGAGCCGGGTCACGCGGACGGCGGCGAACGCGACGTGGAGCGTCAGCAGCCACACCGCGGCCGCGATCGTGGCGAGCGCGAACGCCGTCGTCGCCGATCCGCGGCCGGACAGCGCCGCGAAGCACGGGAGCCACACCGCGCCCGCGTGCCCGCCCGCGTACAGTGCCTGCACGGCGCGCCGCGTCAGCCGGATCCCGCGTGCCGGGACGAGCAGCGGCTGGGCGTCGGCCAGCGGCAGGCGCTCGATCGTCTGCTCGCTCACGTTCGGACTCACTGCCGCACCAACCCCCGTTTCGCTGGACGTCGTCTCCCCGACGGTTCAGAGGCACAACGCGTTTTGTGGCGCGGCGGTTACGGGACGTAAAGAGCCCGTGAACCGCCACGGGGCCGAGGGGGCGGTCGGCTACACTGGCCCTACCTCGAACCGGGGGCGAATCCCCGCCCGCGGCAGCGACTCAGAGAGGGGATCGACGCTTGTTCGAACGCTTCACTGAACGGGCTCGCCAGGTCGTCGTCCTCGCGCAGGACGAGGCGCGGGCCCTCAAGCACAACTACATCGGCACGGAGCACATCCTGCTCGGCCTCCTCCGCGAGGAGGAGGGGCTCGCCGCTCGCGTCCTCGAGTCGCTCGACATCACCGTCGAGGAGGTGCGCGCGCAGGTCGCGCGCATCGTCGGCCAGGGCGACGAGGTCACGACCGGACAGATCCCGTTCACCCCGCGCGCGAAGAAGGTGCTCGAGCTCGCGCTGCGCGAGGCCCTGTCGCTCGGGCACAACTACATCGGCACGGAGCACATCCTGCTCGGCCTCGTTCGCGAGAACGAGGGCGTCGCCGCGCGGATCCTGCTCGACTTCGACGCCGACGCCGAGAAGATTCGCAACGAGATCATCCGCATGCTCTCCGGCCCCGGCCGGCGCCAGCAGGGCGCCGCGGCCGCGGCGGGCGAGAAGTCGAAGAGCTCGAAGCTCCTCGACCAGTTCGGGCGGAACCTGACCAAGCAGGCGGCCGAGGGGAAGCTCGACCCGGTGGTGGGGCGGCAGACCGAGATCGAGCGCGTGATGCAGATCCTCTCGCGCCGCACGAAGAACAACCCCGTCCTGATCGGCGAGCCCGGCGTCGGCAAGACCGCCGTCGTCGAGGGGCTCGCGGCGCGCATCAGCTCGAACCAGGTCCCGGAGCTGCTGAAGAACAAGCAGATCTACACGCTCGACCTCGCCGCGCTCGTGGCGGGCTCGAAGTACCGCGGCGAGTTCGAGGAGCGCCTGAAGAAGGTGATGAAGGAGATCACCCAGCGCGGGGACATCATCCTGTTCATCGACGAGCTGCACAACCTCGTCGGCGCGGGCGCGGCCGAGGGCGCGATCGACGCGGCCTCGATCCTCAAGCCGGCGCTGGCGCGCGGGGAGCTGCAGACGATCGGCGCGACGACCCTCGACGAGTACCGCAAGTACCTCGAGCGGGACGCCGCGCTCGAGCGGCGGTTCCAGCAGATCCGCGTCGAGGAGCCGTCCGTCGACGACACGGTGCAGATCCTCCGCGGCCTGCGCGACCGGTACGAGGCGCACCACCGCTGCAAGATCACCGACGAGGCGCTCGAGGCCTCCGCCTCGCTCGCCGACCGGTACATCCAGGACCGCCAGCTGCCGGACAAGGCGATCGACCTCATCGACGAGGCCGCCTCCCGGATGCGCATCCGTTCCATGAGCGCGCCGCCGCGCTACCGCGAGCTCGAGGACGAGATCGAGAAGGTGCGCAAGGAGAAGGAAGACTCGATCGAGAACCAGGAGTTCGAGAAGGCGGCGTCGCTCCGCGACAAGGAGCGCAAGCTGACGAACAAGAAGCGCGAGCTCGAGGAGGAGTGGCGCAACTCCGACCAGGGCGAGGCGCAGCCGGAGGTCGGCGAGGAGGAGATCGCCGACATCGTCTCGATGTGGACGGGCATCCCGGTCTTCAAGCTGACCGAGGCCGAGTCGCAGAAGCTCATCCGGATGGAGGAGGAGCTCCACAAGCGCGTCATCGGCCAGCACCAGGCGATCGTCGCCGTTGCGAAGGCGATCCGCCGCGCCCGCGCCGGGATCAAGGACCCGAAGCGGCCGACCGGCTCGTTCATCTTCCTCGGCCCCTCGGGCGTCGGGAAGACGGAGCTCGCCCGCACGCTCGCGGAGTTCCTGTTCGGCGACGAGGACGCGATGATCCAGGTGGACATGTCGGAGTACATGGAGAAGCACTCCGTGTCCCGGCTCGTCGGCTCGCCGCCCGGGTACGTCGGCTACGACGAGGGCGGCCAGCTCACCGAGGCCGTCCGCCGGAAGCCGTACTCGGTCGTCCTCCTCGACGAGATCGAGAAGGCGCACCCGGACGTGTTCAACATCCTGCTCCAGATCCTCGAGGACGGGCGCCTGACCGACGCGCAGGGGCGCAAGGTCGACTTCCGCAACACGATCGTGATCATGACGTCGAACATCGGCGCGGCCCAGATCTCGAAGAACCAGTCGCTCGGGTTCGCGATCGGCGACGAGACCGGCCTCTCCTACGACGACATGAAGTCGCGCGTGATGAGCGAGCTGAAGAAGGCGTTCCGGCCCGAGCTGCTCAACCGCATCGACGAGGTCATCGTCTTCCACAAGCTCGAGAAGGACGAGATCATGGAGATCGTCGACCTGATGCTCAAGCGGCTGCGCGAGCAGATGGCGCTCCACGAGGTCTCGATCGAGCTCACCGAGGAGGCGAAGGAGCTGCTCGTCGAGCAGGGGTACGACCCGGCGATGGGCGCCCGGCCGCTCCGCCGCGCGATCCAGCGGCACATCGAGGACCCCCTCGCGGACTTCGTCCTCGGGCGCACGCTCGAGCCCGGCTCGACGATCCTCGTCGGCCGCAAGGCCGAGGTCGAGGAGGGGGAGACGGAGGTGGACATCGTCGTCCTCCCGCCGGAGATCGACGCGTCGAAGGTGACGGTCCCGCCGGAGGAGCCGGCGGAGCCGGACGAGGCGGGCTCCGAGGACTAGCTGCCGAGACGGCCGCCGCGAGGCGGCCGTCTCCGTTCTCGGGACGGCGTCGCGGCGGTCAGCGCGCCGCGCGCTCGACGTGGGCGCGCGTCACGTCGTCCGGCGCCGCGCACCCCAGCAGCGCGAGCCCGAGCTCGACCTCCGCGCGGAGCAGGCCGAGCAGGTGGCGGACGCCCTCCCCGCCGCCGGCGGCGAGCGCCCACAGGACGGGGCGGCCGACGAGGCACGCGCGCGCTCCGAGCGCGAGCGCCTTCAGCACGTCGGTGCCGCGGCGGACGCCGCCGTCCATCAGCACCTCCGCCGCGCCCGCGACCGCCTCGACCACCTCTGGCAGCGCGTCCAGCGTCGCCGGCACGCCGTCGAGCTGGCGCCCGCCGTGGTTCGAGACGACGATCCCCGCGGCGCCGTGGTCGAGCGCGAGCCGCGCGTCGTCGCCGGTGAGGACGCCCTTCACGAGCACCGGGAGGCCCGAGTCGGCGGCGAGCCTCTCGACGTCGCGCCAGCTCACGTCGCTCGCGACGAGCGAGAACATCTCCTGCGGCGTGCCGGTCCGGCCGGGGCCGACCGCGGCCTCCCACGCGGGGACGCGCGTCCCGGCCGGGATCGTGAAGCCCGTCCGGAGGTCGCGCTCCCGGCGGCCGAGGAACGGCGTGTCGACGGTGAGCACGAGCGCGGAGAACCCGGCAGCGGCGGCCTGGTCGACGAGCGCGCGCGTGACGCCGCGGTCGCGGAAGACGTACACCTGGAACCACCGCGGCGCGCCCGGGGCGGCCTCCGCGACCTCGGCGGGCGAGGTCGTCGCGACCGTCGAGAGGCACATGAGCGTGCCCGCGGCCGCGGCCGCGCGCGCCGTCCCCACCTCGCCGTCGGGGTGCGCGACCCGCTGGAACGCGACGGGTGCGACGAGCAGCGGCATCGAGAGATCCGTCCCGAGGACGCGCGTCGCCGTCGAGACGTCGGAGACGTCGACGAGCATCCGGGGGCGGAGCGTCCACCGCCGGAACGCGGCCACGTTCTCCGCGAGCGTCCACTCGTCGCCGGCGCCTCCGGCGAAGTAGCCGTGCGCGCCCGCGTCGAGCCGTTCCGCCGCGAGGCGCTCGTAGTCGGCGGCGTTCAGCGGCTCCACTTCCGTCCCGACTCTGGCACAGAGGCGTCACGAACGGCGTCGGGACCCCCGCGTACGATGCCCGCGTGGCGAAGACGTCCAAGGCGGCGGTGCAGTTCGCGTGCACGGAATGCGGCTACGCCGCCGGACGCTGGTTCGGCAAGTGCCCCGGCTGCGACGCGTTCGGGACGCTCGTCGAGGAGAAGCCGGCGGCGGCCGCGCGCGGCGGCGGCTCGGCCGCGAAGCCGCTGCTGCGGCTCGTCGACGTCGAGGTGGCGGAGGCGGCGCGGATCCCGAGCGGCGTCCCGGAGCTCGACCGCGTGCTCGGCGGGGGGATCGTCCCCGCGTCGCTCGTCCTCGTCGGCGGCGAGCCCGGCGTCGGCAAGTCCACGATGCTGCTGATGGCGCTGCGCGCGATCAGCAGGGAGCGGAAGGCGCTCCTCGTCACCGGCGAGGAGTCGGCGGCGCAGGTGAAGCTCCGCGCGGAGCGGATCGGCGGCGCGGACGGGATCGAGATCCTCGCGGAGACGGAACTGGAGGCGGTGTGCGCGACGCTCGAGCGGGAGCGGCCGGACGTCTGCGTGATCGACTCGGTGCAGACGCTGTACTCGGCGGAGCTGGGGTCGGCGCCGGGGTCGGTCGCGCAGGTGCGCGAGGCCGCGGCGCGCCTGCTCCGCGTCGCGAAGGAGTCGGGAGTCGCGACGATCCTCGTCGGCCACGTGACCAAGGACGGCTCGGTCGCCGGGCCGCGCGTGCTCGAGCACCTGGTCGACTGCGTGCTCCAGTTCGAGGGCGACCGCTACCACGCCCATCGCGTCCTCCGCGCCGTGAAGAACCGCTTCGGCTCGACGAACGAGCTCGGCGTCTTCGAGATGACGGGCGCGGGGCTCGTCGGCGTGCCGGACCCGTCGGAGCTGTTCGGGCGGACGGAGGCGGGGGAGGTGGGCGCCGCCGTCGCGTGCGCGCTCGAGGGGACACGGCCGATCCTGCTCGAGATCCAGTCGCTCGTCGCGCCGACCGACCTCGCGATGCCGCGCCGCGTCGGCACCGGCGTCGACCCGAAGCGCCTCGCGATGATCGTCGCCGTCCTCTCGCGCCACGCGGGGATCGCGCTCGGGCAGGCCGACGTGTTCGTGAACGTCGCCGGGGGCGTCCGGATCGACGAGCCCGGCGCCGACCTCGCCGTCGCGCTCGCGATCGCGTCGGCCGCGCGCGGCGTGCCCGTCCGCGAGTCGACCGCTGCGTTCGGCGAGATCGGCCTCACCGGTCGGCTGCGCCCCGCGGCGCAGTCGGAGCGCAGGCTCGAGGAGTGCGAGAAGCTCGGCATCGCCGCGGCGCTCGTGCCGGCCGGCACGTCGACCCGTGGCAAGATTCGCGTGGTCGCAGCAGAGACGCTGCGCCGCGCGATCACGGCAGGGCTCGGTGCACTCGAAGATCGGACGACATAGGCGAGGAGGTGCGGCCCCGGGCTCGCTCGGGTTCACCCGCACGCCGTCCGAGGGGGATCCACGCCGCGACCCGCGGCTGCTCGACGCCGTCCGCCGCATCGCGCCGGGGACGGAGCTGCGGCAGGGGATCGACGACATCATCCGGTCGCGCGAGGGCGCGCTCATCGTCATCGGCGAGCCGGGGGAGCTCGACTTCCTCTTCTCCGGCGGGATCCGCCTCGACCAGCCGTTCACGCCGCAGCTGCTCTACGAGCTGGCGAAGATGGACGGCGCGATCATCGTCGACGCCGAGGCGTCGCGGCTCGTGCACGCGAACGTCCAGCTGATGCCGGATCCGGAGATCCCGTCGGCGGAGACCGGGACGCGCCACCGGACGGCGGAGCGCGTGGCCAAGCAGACGGGCGCGCTCGTGATCTCGATCTCGCAGCAGCGCGAGACCGTGACGGTGTTCGTCGGCGAGACGCGCTACCAGCTCGATCCGATCGCCGACGCGCTCGCGAAGGCGAACCAGGCGCTCGCCACGCTCGACACGTACGTGCAGCGGCTGCAACAGGTGCTGACGCGGCTGACGGCGCTGGAGTTCCAGAACGCGGTCGTCCTCGACGACGTCCTCGTCGTGCTGCAGCGCGCGGAGCTGACGACGCGGATGGCGGAGGAGATCGAGCGCGACTGCGTCGAGCTCGGTACGGAGGGCCGGATGATCCGCATGCAGCTCGAGGAGCTCGTCGCGGAGGTGCCGGACGAGAAGGCGGCGGTCCTGCTCGACTACCAGTCGGAGCAGGGCGAGCGCGAGGCGAAGCAGGTGATGCTGGGACTCGCGTCGCTCCCGTACCAGTCGCTGCTCGATTTCGAGGTGCTGGCGGAGCTGCTCGGGTACCCGCCGACGATCGACCCGGCGGACTACGCGGTGATGCCGCGCGGCTACCGCATCCTGTCGCACATCCCGCGGCTGCCGCAGGAGGTGATCGAGCGCGTCGTTGCGGGCCTCGACGGGCTGGAGGCGATCGTGCGCGCGTCGAACCGCGAGCTCGAAGCCGTGAACGGGATCGGCCCCGCGCGCGCCCGCGAGATCCGCGAGGGGCTCCGCCGCCTCCAGGAGCACAACCTGGTCGACAGGTACCTCCAGCTCTAGAGGCGTGGGGGAACCGACGGTTCCCCCACGGGCCCCCTCCCGCTTTCGTTCGGCGTGGGTCGGGGTGCGCCTGGCCGGTGCGGCTCGCGTCGGTGCACCGGGCGTGGTTCCTCCCTTCGCGCATGCGCTCCGGGGCGGACGTGTCGGTTCGGTGCGCGACGCCTCGTGACGGGCGGGATACGCGGGCTGCGCCGCGGCGGAACCGGTTTCGACCCGAACGCTCGACCGGCTTTGGAGCCGTGTCCGAACCCGGTGTCAGACACGCGTGAGGGTGGTCGAGGCTCACGCGGTAAGGCTCGACCGGCTTTCGAGCCGTGTCCGTCCTTCCGGGGTCAGACCCGGTCGAGGGTTCCCGGAAGGTCGCTCGCCGGAAGCGCGAGGGCGCTTCCGGCGATGCGCTTTTGCAGGGATTTTATGTTCAGGCGGCGTTAAAATCCCTGGAAAACGAGGCCTTCTGCTATACTCGCAGCCACTGCCGGCGGGCCTCCGAATCCGCCGGCTTCTCCACGAAAAGCTGTGTGACGAACGGGAGGCAGGCTTGTTCAAGGTCGGCGACAAGGTGGTCTATCCGCATCACGGCGCAGGCACCGTGGTCAAGAAGGAGTCGCGGGAGGTGCTGGGCCAGAAGCGGGAGTACCTGACCATCAAGATCCTGCACAACGACATGACGGTCAACGTGCCGACCGAGAACGCGGAGAAGGTCGGTCTCCGCCAGGTGATCGACGAGGAGATGGTGAACGTCGTCGTCACGGCGCTCACCGGCGACGGCACGCAGATGCCGAAGAACTGGAACCGCCGCTTCAAGCACAACCGCGACAAGATGAAGACCGGGGACATCCTGGAGCTCGCGGAGGTCGTCCGGAACCTGTCGCTGCGCGACCGGGAGAAGGGGCTCTCGACGGGCGAGAAGCAGATGTTCGTGAAGGCGAAGAAGATCCTCGCGTCGGAGCTGATGTACGCGAAGGCGATGGACGAGGAGGAGGCGGCGGAGTGGCTCGACGGCGTTCTCACCGGCGTCTCCACGAACGGTAACGGCGCGAAGCCGGCGGCGAAGAAGAAGGCGCCGGCCGCGAAGACCGCGGCCACCGCCTAGCCCCGCAGCTTGAGCACCTGGGCGGTCCTCCTCGCCGCGGGCAGCGGCGAGCGTCTCCGCGCGGACCGTCCGAAGGCGTTCGTCCGCCTCGGGGAGCTGCCGCTGCTCGCGGAGAGCCTCGCGCGGCTCGACGCGTCGGGCTGGATCGACGCGATCGTCGTCGTCGCCCCGCCCGGGTGGGAGGAGCCCGCGATCCTCCTCGCCGAGGAGCTCGGAGCGGGAAAGGTCGCCGAGTGCGTCACCGGGGGCGCGACGCGCGCCGACTCGCTCCGCGCCGGGCTCGCCGCCGTGCCCGAGGACGCCGTCGCCGTCGCCGTCCACGACGCCGCGCGGCCGCTCGTCGCCGACGACGTGGTCGAGCGGGTGCTCACGCCGCTCTCCGAGGGGTGGGACGGCGTCGTGCCGGCACTCGCGATCCCGGACACGGTGAAGCGCGTCCGCGGCGACGAGGTGGTGGAGACGGTGCCGCGCGACGAGCTCGTCGCCGTCCAGACGCCGCAGGCGTTCGTCGCGCCGGTACTGCGCGAGGCGGCGCGCGGCGGCGGGGACGCCTCCGACTGCGCGTCGCTCGTCGAGGCGCGCGGCGGCCGCGTCCGCGTCGTCGCGGGCGACCCGCGGCTGCTGAAGGTGACGACGCCGGCCGACCTCGAGCGCGTGGAGTCGTGGCTGTGATCGCCGACTACCACATGCACCTCCGCACGCCGAACGGCGAGGTCGAGGAGATCGACCACACCGTCGAGGCCGTCGAGCACTACGTCGAGCAGGCGGCGCGCGCCGGCGTGGACGAGATCGGGTTCACCGAGCACGTGTACTACTTCCGCGAGACGCGGCCGCTGTGGGAGACGCGCTACCAGCTCGACCGCTGCCGCTTCGACCTCGAGGCGTACGTCGAGGCCGTGCTCGAGGGGAAGCGGCGCGGGCTCCCCGTGAAGCTCGCGCTGGAGGTCGACTACGTGCCCGGTCGAGACGACGAGCTCGCGGCGGCGCTCCAGCCGTACCCGTGGGACTACCTGCTCGGCTCCGTCCACTGGATCGGCGGCCTCGCGGTCGACGCGCGGCCGGGGCTGTGGGAGACGCGGTCGGTCGAGGAGGTCTGGCGGCTGTACTTCGAGACGCTGGCGGAGGCCGCGGGGACGGGCTTCTGCGCGTCGCTCGCCCACCCCGATCTCGCGAAGATCTACGGCCTGCGGCCGGAGGCTGCGCTCGTCGAGGAGCTGCACGAGCGGACGGCGGACGCGGTCGCCGCCGCGGGCGTCGCCGTCGAGGTGTCGACGGCGGGGCTCCGGAAGCCGGTCGGCGAGCTCTACCCGGACATGTCGTTCCTCGTCGCGTGCCGGCAGCGTGGGGTGCCGATCACGCTCGCCTCCGATGCGCACCTGCCGTCCGACGTCGGCCGCGACCTCGACCGCGCGGTCGCGCACGCGCGCGCCGCGGGGTACGAGACCGTCACCGTGTTCGACGCCGGGAACGCGCGCCAGGAGCCGCTCGGGTGACGGAGCTCCGCGTCGGCACCGGGTTCGACGCGCACGCGCTCGTCGAGGGCGTGCCGCTCGTCCTCGGCGGCGTCCCGATCCCGCATCCGCGCGGGCTCGCCGGCCACTCCGACGGTGACGTCCTCGCGCACGCGCTCATCGACGCGCTCCTCGGCGCGGCGGGGCTCGCCGACATCGGCGCGCTGTTCCCGCCCGGCGACCCGCAGTGGCGGGACGCCTCGTCGCTCGACCTGCTCGCGCGCGCGTATGGCGACGTCCGCTCCCTCGGCTGGGAGCTCGTCAACGCGGACGTCGTGCTGATCGGCGAGGAGCCGCGTCTCGCGCCCCACCGGCTCGAGATGCGGGCGCGGCTCGCCGGGGCGCTGGCTGTCCCCGAGGAGCGCCTCGCGGTGCGCGCGACGACCACCGACCGGCTCGGGTTCACCGGCCGCGGCGAGGGGCTCGCCGCGACGGCCGTCGCGCTGGTCACGCGGCGGTGAGGCTCGTCCGCTACGCCGACCGGCCCGACCTGCGCGGGCGCCGGGTCGCCGAGCTCGCAGGCATCACGTTTCCGGAATACATGCACCACAACGAGCCCGGCGGGCGCTACTGGGGCCGCCTCTACGCGGAGCACCCCGACTTCCAGCTCGCACTCCTGGACGGCGACGACTTCGTGGCGGAGCTCCACTCGGTGCCGACGCCGTGGGACGGGACGCCGGACGATCTCCCCTCCGGCTGGGACGAAGCCTTCGTGCGCGCGTTCGAGAGCGGCCGCGAAGCGACGGTGCTGTGCGCGCTCGCGATCTCCGTCCGGCCGGACCAGCAGGGGAGGCAGCTCTCGAGCCTGATGCTGAACGCGATGCGCGACGCCGCGGCGGCGGCCGGGCTGCGGGAGCTGATCGCGCCGGTCCGCCCGACGCTGAAGGCGTCGTACCCGCTGATCGCGATCGAGCGCTACATGACGTGGCGGCGCGAGGACGCGTCGCACTTCGACCCGTGGCTCCGGCTGCACGAGCGGATCGGCGGCGAGGTGTACGCGGCGGCGCCGCGCTCGATGGTGATGGAGGCGCCGGTCGCCGACTGGTAGGAGTGGACGGGCATGCGCTTCCCGGAGGACGGCGACTACGTCTTCCCGGGCGCGCTCGCGCCGCTGTACGTGCGCGGCGGCGTCGGGAGCCACGTCGAGCCGAACGTCTGGGTGCGGCACGCGCTCCGCCGCAGCGACGACGGCGACGCCGTCGCGCCCGGCCGCCGCGCCTGAGCCGCGGCGGCCGGTAGGTCGCGCTCAGGCGCGCGGCCTGGAGCACGTGGCCGCGGATCGCCTCCTCGAACGCCGCCCTGTCCGCGCCGGCCGAGAGCGTCGGCTCGCGATCGAGTGCGAGGACGGCGAATCCGACGTGGAGCTTCCGCGGGCCCGACGGGCCCGAGTAGCCGAGCGTCCCGGCGTCGGCGACTCCCTCTGCCGGCACCTCGTCGCCGGGCTCGAGCGCACGCTCGCGCGGCGAGATCCCCCAGCAGATCCAGTGCGTCACCGGATCGTCGGGCAGCGGCTCGTCGCCGCTCTCGACGAGGATCGCGAGGCTCGCCGTCTCGGGTGGCGGCGCCGACCAGTAGAGCCTCGGCCGCGCGTTGCCGCCGTCCCGCGTGTGCCTGCGCGGGAGCCGCTCGCCGTACCGGAAGCCGGCGGCGAAGAGTCGGAAGTCGTCCGCGGCCGCTGCGGCACGGCGCGCGCGCCGCGGCCCGAACCGGCTCATGCGGATCAGCAGGTACGCGAGCGGCGCCTGCACCGCCCAGAAGAGGAGGAGGATCAGCCCCCAGCCGGACAGGTCGTCGACGTCGCGGCCGAGCAGGTCCCACGCCGCGAGGCCGACGAAGAGCGCCGGCGGCCAGAGCGCTAGCATCCAGCCGAGGTCGCCCATCCTCTGCCAGAACCGGTCGATCGCGTCGGCGCGGCGCTCGCGCAGGGACGGCCGGTGCCGGGAGCCGAGCAGCATCCGCCGCGTGAGCGTCCGCCGGCCCTCCCGCTCGAGCCGGTCGCGGAAGGCGGCGAGCTCGGCGACGAGCGATTCCTCCAGCATCGGCGTCAGCCGCAGCTTCCCGTCGGGCGGATCGACGGAGAGCTCGTCCGCGGCGCGGTCGAAGTGCCGCCGCACGATCGCGTCGGCCCCGTCCATCAACCCGTCGAACTCCGCCTGCGACTCGCTGTCGTGGACGCGGTCGAGGATCTCGGCGAGGAGCTCCTCGGCCGCCGGCGGGAGGACCGCCTCCGGAGGGGACGCCGGTTCGGGGGCCACGCCTTCGCTTACCCGGCTACTGCGGCAGCCGAACGACGCCGCCGGCGATCTCGACGAGCCCGTCGGCGGCGAGCGAGGCCACCGCGGCCGCGTCCAGCGTCGCGCGGGGCGCCGGTCCGGCGGCGACGACGCTGAGCGCCGCCGCGCGCCGCTGCCGGAACGAGCCCTCGAACCGGCTCTGCCGCCGGCGCGGCTCGTAGCGGCGCCCGCGGGAGCGGCACGCGCCGGCGAGCGGGCACGCGCCGCACCGGGGGACGCGCGCCAGGCAGACCGTCGCGCCGAGGTCCATCAACGCCTGGCCGCACGCGTGCCCGAAGGCGTGCTCCGTCCGCTCCTGGACGCGGCGGACGTTCGTCTCGATGGGGAGTACGGGCTCGGCGAACGCGAACGCGCGCACGGCGTCGGCCGTGTAGCGCCCGACGCCCGGCAGCTCCGTCAGGTCGTCGGGCCAGCCGCGCTCCGCGACCACCTGCGCGGCGCGGTGCAGGCTGAGCGCGCGGCGGTTGTAGCCGAGCCCCTGCCACGCCACGATCACCTCGCCCGGCGACGCGGCCGCGAGCGCGCCGGCCGTCGGCCACCGTTCGAGCCACTCCGTCCACCGCGGCACGACCCGCGCCACCTGCGTCTGCTGGAGCATGACCTCGCTGACGAGGATCGCGTACGGGTCCCGCGTCCGCCGCCACGGGAGATCGCGTCCGTGCTCGCGGAACCACGCCAGGAGGAGCTCGTCCATAGGCCGCCGACCCTAGACGACCGAGGAGTCGCTGTTCAGTCGGCCGGGACGCTGACCCACGCCCACGAGGCGGAGTCGCTCTGCCGCCCGTAGCGGTCGACGGCCCAGACGGCGTAGCACCAGTTCCCGGCGGCGGGCGGCCGGTCGAAGAGCTCCTCCTGCGCGCCGACGGCGACGCGCCAGCGATACCGCGCGGCTGCGCGCACGTCCGTCGGACAGGCGTCGCGCGCTCGCGTCAACGCGTACGCGCCGTCCGCGGCTGCGCGGAGAGCGAGGAAATCGGGGAGAACCGGCTCCGCGGGACGGCGGAACCTGAGCGCGACCGACGCGCGTTCGTGCCGGTACTGCGCCGTGAGCGCGCCAGGCGGCGCGGCTGCCGTGTACGCGTTGCACAGCCGGCCGTCCGTCGGGACGCGGACGGTGCCTCCGTAGAAACGCACGACGCCGCTCGCGTCGTCGTGCTCGACGAGGCCGCAGCGCCACTGCCAGCGCTCGCCGTTGTGGCACCGCGTCGGCCCATTCCACGAGCCGGTCGCGTTCATCCTGGCGCAGCCGCGGTTCTCGTGATGGAGACCGAGGACGTGCCCGAGTTCGTGGGCGACCATCTGCGCGCTCGCGAAGTGGTTGCAGACTTCGCTCGTAGGGTCGAGCCGCGGCAAGTACACGGTCGCGCCCCGGACGTAGCCGATGGTCGCCTTCGCGTGGTCGACGCACCGGCGGTGCGGGAAGCTCCGGATCGTCAGCTCCGCGCGGCCCGGCGCCGCCGGAACGAAGCGGACGCGTGCGCCGCTCGTGTTCCAGGCGCGTACCGCCTCCTGCACCGCCCACGCCTGGTCGGGCGCGGCGTTGTAGTAGTAGACGGTCCCGCCCGGCCAAAGAGCCGCCTTGAACACGTATCCGTGTGCGAGCGGAACCGCGACGAGCAGCGAGATCAGGGCGAGGACGAGCAGGCGGCGACGCACGTCTATCGTTCTTCGGCGACAGCTTCGAGGGGCTGAAGCCGTCGTCCCTCCTTCGAGGGCACGCCTACGCGCGACGCGACGGCGCGAGCCGCCCCGGCGCCGTGCGCAGCCTAGAGCCGGTCGCGCTCCGAGAGCACGAGCTCGAGCCACCGCTGCGCCTCGTGGAACAGGACGGGGTTGTTCTCGGACGTGTAGTAGGCGAGGATGGCGACCGCCTGCGAGAGCGCCCAGCCCCTCGCGCGCTCCCACGTCGCGTCGTCGGTGGGGAGCGCCTCGCGGAACGCGTCGCGGGCCGTGCGGGAGCCGAGCTTCCACGCGACCATCACGTCGCACGCGGGGTCGCCGACGCCCGCGGACTCCCAGTCGATCACGCCGCTGATGCGGCCGTTCCGGACGACCCAGTTCCGGGCGTCGAGGTCGCCGTGGTGCCAGACCGGCGGCCCCTCCCACGGCGGCGCGGCCAGGGCGCGCTCCCACTCGGCCGCGACGGCGGGATCGCCGTCGAACCTCGCGAGCCAGGCGCGGATCTCGCGATCGCGCTCCGCCAGCGGGATGCCGCGGCCGGGCGGGGCGCCCGCGGGGCTCACCCGCTGCAGCGCGCGGACGAACGCCGCCAGATCCCGTGCCGCCTGGACGTCGTCGATATCGGCCACCGGCACCGTCTCGCCCTCGACCCACGTGTGGATCTCCCAGAACCACGGGTACGCGTCGCTCGGCCGCCCCTGCGCGACGGGGACGGGGATCTCGACCGGGAGCAGCGGCGCGAGCTTCGGCAGCCAGGCGAGCTCCTTGCTCCCCGGCGTCGCCGGCCCGCGCCGCCGAGGGAGCCGCACCGAGAGCTCGTCGCCGAGCCGGAAGATCGCGTTGACCGTGCCGCTCGGCTCGATTCGGCGAAGCGGCAGCGCCGCCCACCCGGGGAACTGCTCCTGGAGCAGGCGACGCACGAGCGTCTCGTCGATCGCGAGCTCGTCGGCGTGCATGGCCGTCCTCACGGCGACGCGATCCCCGCTGCGGCGGCCCACGCGGCGAGACTAGACGAGGGCGATTCGACCTCGCCGGGGCGACGCCGCTCCTTCCTACAATCCGCCGCGTGGCGACCGTACTCGTCGTCGACGACGAGGCCGACATCCGCGGCCTCGTGCGGCAACTCCTGCTGCGCGCCGGCCACGAGGTGGCGGAGGCGGCCGACGGCCGGGAGGCGCTGCGCGCGTTCCACGAGCGGCGGCCGGACGTCGTGATCCTCGACGTCGCGATGCCGGAGCTCGACGGATGGGAGACGCTCGAGCGGATCCGCGACGTCAGCGAGGCTCCGGTGCTGATGCTGACGGCGCGCGTCGCCGACGTCGACAAGGTCCGCGGCCTGCGCGCCGGCGCGGACGACTACCTGACGAAGCCGTTCGGCCGCGAGGAGCTCCTGGCGCGGGTCGAGGCGCTGCTGAGGCGGACCCGCCGGGACGACGCCCCGGCGCGCTACGAGGACGGGACGCTCGCGATCGACTTCGCGGCGCGCGTGGTCGAGGTCCGAGGCGCGCGGGTGGCGCTGACCCCGCTCGAGTTCAAGCTGCTCGCGGCGTTCGTCCGGCACCCGAACCAGGTGCTCTCGACCGACCAGCTGCTCGAGCTCGTCTGGAACGACCCGCACGGCGTCTCGCACGACCAGGTGAAGACGTACGTGAGCTACCTGCGGAAGAAGTTCGAGCGTGCGGGAGCCGAGGCTCCGATCGAGACGATGCGCGGCTTCGGCTACCGCTACCGCGCGCCGTCGTAGGTGAGCCCGCCCAGCAGCGCGACGAGGTCGCCGACGCGGAAGGGCTTCAGCAGGTACGCCCGTGACTCCGCCGGCGCGAGCTCCGCCTCGCGCGGGTGGTTCGAGACGCAGACGATCGGCACGCCGGCGTGGGCGCGCAGCCGAGCGAGCAGCGTGGCGGCGTCGGGCCCACCCGGCTCCATCACGACCGCCGCGACGGCGTCGCCCGCGTCCCACTCGTCGTGACGGACGGGCGCGTAGCCCCCCCGCCGGAGCGCATGGGCGAACAGTCCCGCGAGGTCGCGGTCGGGCTCGTAGACGAGGACGCGCGGCAGCTCAGGCATCGGGATCCTCCGCGGGCCGGCGCCGGATCAGCACGAGCCCGGCGGCCATGAACGCCGCGAACGGGCCGACGAAGAACGGGTTGCGGACGAACTGGAGCACGATCCCCGCCCGCGGGATCCGCACCCACGCCTCGCCGATCACGTCGCCGTCCGTCGGGCGCCACGTGTCGGGCGCGCTCCGGTTGTCGCCCTGGAGCACGTAGCCGCCGTCGCCCGACCCGCCGGTGATCCGGTGGATGACCTGGTGCCCCGCGCCGACGTCTCCCTCCGGCACGCGGTAGGCGACGACGTCGCCGGGTGCGTACGCCGGCGCGCGGCGGACGACGACGAGGTCGCCGGTGCGCATCGTCGGCAGCATGCTCGTCCCCGACACCATCACGTAGTCCGCCGGGCCGCCCAGCTCCTGCGGGCGGAGCTCGGTCCACCACACGAGCGCGAGGGCGAGCGCGAGCACGACGCGGAGCCAGCCGAGCGCGGCACGCACGCGGCGCCTCCGCACGATCGCCTCAGTGGACATACACCACCACCAGGGACGGCGCGTTGCCCGTGTTCTCGCGCGAGCCGAAGGTCGTCGTCGCGCCGATCAGCGGGTCCGTCAGACGCCAGCCGAAGTTCGTCGCCGCGCCGCGAACGAACGCGTCGACGTCCGCGGTGACGTCCGTCGTCCTCTGTCCCGTCGTCGAGCCGGTGGCGAGGGTGGCGGTCGCGGTCGCAGCGGCGGCCGGCTGGTTCGACGAGGTGATCCCCGTCTCGGTCCACGTCGCCGTGACGCGGTGGACGGCGAGGTCGCGCGACAGCAGCGGCGCCGCCGTGACGACGAGGCGCAGCGTGGCGGAGTCGACGGAGGCGCCGGCCGGCAGCGCGCACCCCGCGAGGTCGAACTGCGCGAAGCTCACCTGCGACGTCGTGCCGGTGACGAGGAGCGACGTCGCGGTGCCGAAGTTCCGGTTGCGCTGGCTCGACGCGGAGTCGACGTACGCGTCCTGCGAGGGCGCGAGGGTGCAGGTCGCGCGCGTCAGCGTCTTCGTCGCGGTCGTGAGCGTGGCGCTCGTCAGCGCGACCGACGCGGCGGCGGCGGCGCCGGCGCCCGTGAGCGCGGCGACGGCGGCAACGAGTCCGGCGCGCCGCCTCACGGGCGAGTCGCCTCGCAGCGCGTGAACCGGTCGCGGCCGGGCCCGCCGATGCAGACGTCGAAGCCGGGGCCGCCGTCGATCCGGTCGTCCCCGTGCCCGCCCTCGATCCGATCCCTGCCGGCACCACCGTGCATCCGGTCGTCGCCGTGCCCGCCGTACAGCCGGTCGTCGCCGCCGCGGCCCTCGACGAGGTCGCCTCCGTCGCCGCCGGCGATCCTGTCGTCTCCGCGCCCGCCGTAGAGGAAGTCGGCGCCGCCGCGGCCGAGGAGGACGTCCCCCGCCGTCCCCGCGACGAGCACGTCGCGGCCGGCGGAGCCGACGAGCCTGGCGCGCGTCGCGCCGCCGACGAGGCAGACCGAGATCGATCCCGGGTCCGCGACGTTGCAGAGCGGCGAGCGTCCGAGGTGCGCTGCGGGCGGGGGAACGGGCGCGGGCGGCGCCGGCGCCGTGACCGGCGCGACGGCGGTCGCGGGCGGCGTGGCCGTCGGCGCCTCCGAGACGCCGTCGAGCGCGACGGCGACCTCCACGACGTCCGCCGCCCGCGGACGCGGCGACAGCGGGAGCCGAACCGTGCCGCCCGCGACCTCGGCGGCCGCGGCGGCGAGCTCGACTCCGCCCGCGCCGCGCAGCGCGGCCGTCGCCGTTCCGGCGCGGCACGCCGCGGCGACGTCGCCGACGGTGACGGCGCCGACGACGAACGCGGCGGTGGCCTTCGAGTAGACGACGTCGTACGAGACGGTGACGCCGTCCTCGTCGCAGCCGCCGACCTGGAGGTGCGAGGACGTCGGCGCCGCGCGCAGCTCGTCGGCGACGGCGGCGCCGAGGCCGCCGAGGGCCGCGGCGACGGCGCACGCGGCGAAGGTTCCGAGCCGGGACACGGGACGCTTCAGGGGCCGGCGATCGCGACCGC